>JAESFO010000205.1_pt1 | contig 126006 bp, 109 predicted proteins | sample 9269421 | NCBI WGS metagenome assembly JAESFO01 (sample SAMN14502839, study PRJNA617101) | algae metagenome | isolation source: Nostoc desertorum CM1-VF14 and co-occurring heterotrophs from rocky... | place: USA: Clark Mountains, San Bernardino, California | collected 2000-06-05 | reverse complement strand
CGTGTACCTGCTCAACCGGATGGGCGGGGTGCCGAGCATCGCCGCCGCGACCCGCCGGGTCGCGGCCAACCCCGCCGTCGTGCTACCCTGGCTGGGTCTCCCCGACCCGACTACCGAATAGCCCTGCCCCGGGGTAAACCGGGGCGTTCGCGGACGGCGGGCTCCGGCCGGGCTTACCAGCGCCGCGGGGTCATCCGGGCGACGGCGGCCTTCGCGGCGTCCTGCTCCTCCCCGGCCGGGCCGGCGGCGAGCTTCTGGACGTGCGCGAGGAACTCGGGGTGGTAGAACCCGAGATTGCACAGGTGGTCGACGCACGCCGCCCGGACGGTCGCCGCCGGGTCGGTCTTCGCGGCGGCGAACAGCAGCCCCTTCACCTGATCGGACGACCCGTGCCGCCCCTCGGCCAGCCCCTTCGCCGCGGTCGCCCGCTGCGACGGCGCCGCCGCGGCCCGCAGGGTGTTGGCGTAGGGCCGGACGTCCTCCGCCAGCGCCACCTCGGGCAGGACGTACCCGACCGGGAGGATCACCTGGATCGGCTGCCCCGGCCGGATCGACTGCGCCCCGCCCGGGATCACCGGGATGGCCGGCAGCGGCGTCGGCACCGGGACCGCCGGCTGGGTCGAGGGAAGCGGGGTCGGCACCGGAACCGCAACCGGGGGCACGCTCGACACCGGCGGGCGGGTCGCCGGGAGCGGCATGGGGACCGGGATACCCGTGGTCGGGGCCGCGACCGGCGCCGGGGTCGGGCGGGCCGGGGCCGGGGTCACCGCCGGGCGGGCCGGGGCGCCGACCCGCGGCTCACCCGTCGCCGCCGGGGCGGGGGTGGTGCGGGCCGGGGCCGGCGCGGGCGTCGCGGCGGCCGGTGCCGGCATCGCCGCCGGCACCGGGGCCGGGGCCGACTTCCGCCCGAAGATGCGGTTCAGCAGGCCGGGCTTCTGCTTGGGCTCGGCCGCTTCCGCGATCTGGGGCGCGGCCGCGCCGGGGGCCGCCGCGGGGACCGGGGTGTCGCGGCCGAACAGCTTCCCGTTGAACAGCCGGCGCTCGCGCTCGGCCGGGGTTTCCGACGCCGGGGGGGCCGACCCCATCGGGTCTTCGGCGCGGGCCTTCGCCTTGGGCGGGCCGGCGTCCTTCGCCGGGGCGGGGGCGGCCTTGCCGGCGGCGGCCGGCGGCGCCGGCGGGGCGGCGTCCTTGCCGCCCTCGACCCACTCGACCACCTCGCCGGTCGCGGCGTCCTTGCCGCGGACTTCGAGGGAGCCGTCGGCCCGCTTGTTGACCTTCACCACGGTGACCTTGCGGTCCTTGTTCCCTTCCTTAAAGGTGACGACGTCGCCGGGCTCCGCCCCGACGAGGACGCCCGACCCGGCCGCCACGGCGGTCCCGGCCACCACCCCCCACAACCCGCGCTTCCCGATCCACCGCGTCATGGCTGGCCTCCGTGACCGCTTGGTGTCTGGGGTCGTCCTTGACCCCGGGCGACATCCGTGTCTGTGTGCTTATCGGGTTCCCCGGATTGCCCGGTTCAGCCGGTTCGCGCCGGCGGGGCGGGGAGGCGCGGAAGATGGGGGGACTGCGCGGCCGGCCGCCGAGCGGCGGTCGGTCCGGTTTGGGGGGTGCGAAAACCGTTATCACCCACTGCCGGGACGCGCCCCCGAACGCTGACGGGGCTCCGGGTGCGACGTCCCCGCACCGGGAGCCCCGTCAGGCCGTCCGGCCGCCTACTTCTGGTAGATCGGCAGGTAGTGGGTCGGGACGGACAGGATGAGGACGGCGATGGCGGTCTGGTAGGTCGGGCCGTAGGCGGCCTCGCGGCGGGAGTCGTACCAGTCCCCGGCCGGCCGCTGGATCGAGAGGAGGTGGGTCTTCATCCGCTCGTAGTACTGCTCCCAGATCTCCCCGCCGATCTGGTTGAGGGCGTGGGCGGCGTAATAGTGCCCGTACCAGTAGTGCTGGTTGTCGTTGGCCGTCCGCTCCAGGTAGTCGACGGCGCCCTTGATCTCGTCCGCGTCGTACTCGCCGCTCAGCTGGAGGACGCACACCCCGGCCGCCGTCCGGGCGTAGCCGACGCCGCTGGAGAACGGCTGGTAGCGGTAGCCGCCGACCCGCCGGTCGTAGCAGCGGTTGATGTAGCGGACGGCCTCGGAGAGCGTGCGGTCGGGGATGTGGATGCCGCCGTCCTTCGCCCCGCGGAGGGCCATCACCTGCATGATGGTGACCGAGATGTCGGCCGCCGTCGGGGCCGGGTCGTACCGCCAGCCCCCCTCGTGGTTCTGGGTGCGGATGATGAGGTCGATCGCCCGCTTCAGGGTCCGCCGCACCTCCTGGTCGCCGGTCATGCCGTAGACCTGCGTGAGGGCGAGGGCGGCCATCCCATGGCAGTACATGTTCCCGCCGCGGGGGCCGACGATGTACCCGTCGTCGCGGGTGCAGGCGAGGAGGTAGCGGACGCCGCGGGCGACCTCGGGGCCGTACTCGCCCTGGTTCGGCAGGTGGCCGTTGGCCATGAAGGCGAGGAGGGCGAAGCTGGTGATGGCGGTGTTGCCCCAGGAGCCGTCCGGCGCCTGCTGGTCCTTCATCCACCGCATCGCCTTGGCGACCGACTGCTTGGTGGCCGCGTCCATCTTGACTCGGTCCTTGATCGGACCGGCGGGGGCGGCCGGGTTGGCCGGTGGCTGCCCGGGGGCGACGGGGGTGTACGCCATCAGCACGGCGGTCGCGGCGACGACGAGCAGGCGCATCGAGGTGCCCTCCGGGCGGAAGAAGGGTGGGAGTGGGGCCGGGCGGTCTGACTCCCCACTCCCACACCGACTCTCAAGGCCGCGGACCCACCGGGGTGGGCGGTGGCCCGGGTGTTTCGGAGCCCGGAGGGCGTGGGCGTGTCGCCCGGGGTGCAACCCCGGGCGGCTCGGGCGGTGTCACGAGGGGTGATGCGCCCCGACCTCGGGCGGCCGACGCGGTGTCACGCCGGGCCGCGCACCCCGAACCCCGCGGAGCCTCGCCCGGGGTTGCACCCCGGGCGACACGCCCACGCCCTCCGGGCTCCGAAGCACCGCCCTGCCCGTCTCCTCACTCCCCACTCCCCACTCCTCCACCGATTCAAGGCCGCGGGCCCACCGGGGTGGGCGGCGGGGCGGTGGGGCGGTTGTTCTTGACGTTGATGTTGTACTGGCGGATCAGCTCACGGAACTCGGCCGGGAACTGGGCCTCGCCCGCCTGCTGGACGCTGTCCCGCTCCCGCTTGCGGAGGTGGATGAACGCCCCGTCGCCGGTCTGGGCGGTGCCGGACGACGCCGCGTTCCGCAGCTTCTCGGACCCGTCCTTGTCGCCCTCGGACAGGTTGTTGGTCTGCTCGCCCTTCCCGTCCTGCTTGCCCATGCCCGGCTGGGGCATCCCGTTCGCCTGCTGCATGCCCCCCATCGGCATGCCCATCCCCATGCCCATCGGCATCCCCATGCCGGGCTGCATCCCCGGCTGCATGCCGGCCACCGCCATCGGGTTCTGGCCGGGTTGGGTTCCCATCATGCCGTTGGCCATCGCGGCGGCGTTCAGGGCGTTGAGCGCCTGCTGGAGGGCGTCGGCCGCGGCCTGCTGGTTCATCCCGGCCTGCATCGGCTGGCCCATGCCGAGCTGCTGCCCGGCCATGCCGAGCTGCTCGCCGGCCATGCCGAGCTGGCCCTGCACGGCCATCGGCGCCTGGGCCTGCGCCTGGGCGAGGGCGGCCTGGGCGGCGCTGTTGGCCATCTGCGACTGTTGCAGCGCCTTGGTGGCGTCGATCAGCTGTTGCTGGGTCTTGGCGATCTCGCCGGGCGCCGGGGGTTGCTGGCCACCGGGCATCCCGCCCATCGGCATCCCGCCCATCGGCTGACCGTCCTTGGGCATGCCTCCCATCGGTTGACCGTCCTTCGGGGCGGCGTCGGCGGCCTGCTTGAGGGCGTCGAGTGCCTTCTGCTGCTGGTCGAGGGCGCCCATCAGGTCGCCCTTGTCGAGAGCCTTGGCGGCCTCGTCCGCGGCCTTCGCGGCGTTGGCCTGTTTGGCGTCGGCGGCCTGCTTGGCGACCTGCTTCTGGAGGTCGCTCAGGTTCTGCTGCGCCATGCCGTTCATGGGCATCATGCCGTCCTGGGGCATGTTCCCCTTGTTGCCGTCCGGGGGCATCATCCCGGGCATCGGCATCGGCATCGGCTGCTGGTTGAGGGCCATCGCGGCTTCGTTGGCCTTCTCGGCGGCCTTGTTGGCCTGCTCCAGCGCCTTGGCGAGTTGCTGGGCGGCGGCCATCGGGTCCACGTTGTTCGGCATCAGCGCGGCCTGGTCGTTGGCCTCCATGCCGCGCTTCTCGGCCAGGGCCATGTCCACGGCCTTGGCGGCCTCGGCCAGCTTCATCGCGGCGTCGGCGGCCTTCTCGGCCCCGGCCTTCGGGTCGTTCTTGGCGAGGTCGTTCTTGGCGCCCTCCTGCCGCATCCCGGCCTCTTCCACCTTCTTGGCGGCCTCCGGGGCGGTGTCCTTCAGCTTCTCGCCGACGTCCTTCGTGGGCGGTTGGAGCATGCCCTGCTCGTTGGCGAGCTTGGCCGTGTCCGCCATCTTCGGGTCACCGGCCTTCGGGTCACCCGCTTTCGGATCGCCGGCCTTCGGGTCACCCATCTTGGGGTCGCCCGCTTTCGGGTCGCCCATCTTCGGGTCACCGGCCTTCGGGTCGCCCATCTTCGGATCGTTGGCCTTGTCGGCCATCTTGGGGTCTGTGGCGGCCATCGGGTTGGCCTTGTCGGCGGCGGTCTTGGCGTCGGCGGCCAGCTGTTTTTCGGCGGCGGCGAGCCGGTCGAGCTCGCGGCGGGCGTCCTCCAGCTTGGCGATGTCGTCGCGGCGCTGCTCGATCGCGGCGGCCTGCTTGTCGAGGGCGGCCTTGGCCTCCTCCAGGTTGCGGACGGCCTCCTTCTGGTCTGGCTGGGCGGCGGCCGCGTCCTTGTTGTCGAGATCGGCCTTGGCGGCCTTGGCGGCGGCGGCGGCCTTGTCGAGGGCGGCCTTGGCCTCCTCGTTCGGCGGGAGCGGCGTGTTCTTCAGCGTGTCCGCCTTCCTGGACACGTCCTTCTGGGCGGCCGCGGCCTCGGGGAGCTTGCCCGCCTCCTTCTCGGCGTCCTTGGCCTTGGCCTGGGCCTCCTTCTGCTCGCGGATCAGCTGGTCGATCTGCTCGCTGGCGTTCTTGACGGCCGCGAGCGGGTCGCGCTTGGCGAGTTCGGCGGCGGCGATCTGCCGGTCGATCTCCTCGCGGGCGGTGCGGAGGGCGTCGGCGGCCTTCTCCTGCGGCTCCTTGGCCCCGGCCTGGTCCATCGCGCGGAGCTTGTCCTCGGCCTTCCACTGGTTGTTCTCGGCGTCCTTCCGCAGCCCCTCGGCCACCTCGGGGACGACCTGCTCGGCCAGCTTGCGGGCGTCGCGGGTGGCGAACTCGGCCTTGGTCTGCTCGGCGGCGAGGGCGTTGAGCTTGTCCCGCTTGGCCTCGGCGCTCCTGGCCCGGGGGTCGTCCGGGTCGGCCTTGCGGGCCGTCTCCTGGTTCACCTGCTCCTGGGCCTTGAGGGCGACGTCCACCTTTTCCCGGGCGGCCCGCAGCTGGGCGAGCTTGTCGCCGGGGAGGGCGCGGAGGGCGGCGGCCAGATCCTTGAGCTCCTTGGCGTGCCGCCGCTGCCGCTCGGCCGAGTCGTCCAGCGCGCCCTGCTGGAGGGAGCGGGTGGTGTAGGTCATCTCGGAGGTGAGCTTGACCCCGCGGGCCCGCAGATCGACCCGGTCGGCCCGGTCCTTCTCCTCGGCGTTGAGGTTGGGGAGCAGCTTCTCGACCTGGCGGAAGATCTCGGTCACCTCGGCCCCGAGCTGGTTCTGCTTGTCGCCGACCTCCTCGCGCTCGCGGTCGGACACCGTCGGGCGGGTGGTCCGCCGGGTGGTCATGCGGGACTGGAGGCCGAGCGTCTCGGCGTTCGCCCCGAGTTGGTCGGTGGCGGCGCGGTCGAGGCGGGCGGCCGCCTCGTTCAGGTTGCGGATGAGTTCGAGCCGGACCAGCATCCCGCGGAGCTGGGCCACCACCTGCCGGTGCTTCTCGTAGGCCCGCACCTGCTCGGCGGAGGCGGCGGCCGGGTCGGGGGCCGTCACGGCCGCTTCGAGGTGGCGGATGATGGCCTGGATCTCGGTCTGGCTGAGCCCCTTCAGGGAGTCGGCCACGTCCTCCAGCATCTTCTGCTCGGCGTTGGCCGACAGCCGCTGGTAGAGCATGGCGTCGATGGTGGACGACGCCCGCCGCGACGCCTCCTCGACCCGGGCCTGGACCTTCCGCTGCTCGTCCCGCTGCTTGGCCGCGTCGTTGGCCTTCGAGGCGGCGGCGAGGCCGACGAGGGCGGCGAACAGCAGCGCGGCGGCGGGGAGTTGGGGCCAGCGTCCGGCGGGCATGAGGAGCCTCCGAAGGCGACGGGCGGGACCGCGGGGAGGCGCAGCCCGGCAGGATTCTGTCTAGTATTCGACGATCGGCCCGCGATTGCAACGGGAAACGTCGCCACGTTACCGGACGTTACAGAGCGTCGCCGCCGGCCAAGGGGTGTGAACCCGCACGACGTTGTAGCGTGGCGAGCGCTCCCGCGGTAGCATCAACCCCACCGCCCGGCCGGGGGACCGGGGAAATCCGGCCGGACCGGGTTGGGGCGGTCATGGGGCATCCGGAGGCCCGCCCGGGGCAACGCCCCGGGCTATGGAATCTCAGGCCGTTGGCCGGAAAACCAGCCACTCTTCTTCACCCCAACGGGGTGGGATTCGATAGCCCGGGGCGACGCCCCGGGCGGCGGCGGGGGTCACAGGAGCGGACTCGACACGAGGGCACACCCATGCTGAGCGTCCTGGGCCGGGCCACCCGGCTGTGCGACGGGGTCACCCGCCGCGAGGTGTTGCGGGTCGGCGGGTTGGCGCTCGGCGGGCTGACGCTCGCCGACGTGCTGCGGGCGCGGGCCGCGTCCCCGGCCCCGGCCCCGACCGCCCGGCGGGGCAAGTCGGTCATCATGGTGTGGCTCCGCGGCGGGGCGTCCCACATCGACAGCTACGACCCCAAGCCCGACGCCCCGGCCGAGATCCGCGGCGAGTTCGGCACCATCCCGACCACCCTCCCCGGGGTCCGCTTCAGCGAGTACATGCCCCTCCAGGCCCGACTGACCGACCGCCTCGCCGTGGTCCGCGGCATCCGCTCCGTGGACATCGGCGACCACACCCCCCACTACATCCTCACCGGCTTCCCCGACCGCGGGAAGCGGCCCGTGATCGGTTCGGTGGTGAGTAAGCTCCGCGGGCCGGCCGGCGGGCTGCCGCCCTACGTCAGCCTCATGTACGAGCCGCCCAAACTGTACGACAACGAAGGCCCGACCTACCTCGGCCCGGCCCACCGGCCGTTCGTGCCGCGGGCCGAGGGGCTGTCGGACCTCGGCCCGGCGCGGGGCGTGTCGGCCGACCAACTCGGCGACCGCCGCGCCCTGCTCCGCCGCTTCGACACCATCAACCGCGCCCTCGACCACACCGGCGGGATGGCCGCGATGGACGACCACGCCCGGCGGGCGCTGGAGATGGTGGCGTCGCCGCGGGTGCGGGAGGCGTTCGACCTGTCGAAGGAGCCGGCCGCGGCCCGGGAGCGGTACGGCAAGTACTGCGAGTCGTTCCTCCAGGCCCGCCGACTGGCCGAGGCCGGGGTGGCCGTGGTGACGTGCAAGGTCGGCGACTGGGACACGCACGAGAAGAACTTCATCGACCACCGCGACCAGCTCCCCCAGCTGGACCGCGGCGTCCACGCGCTGGTGAGCGACCTGTACGACCGCGGCCTCCAGGACGACGTGGCGGTGGTGGTGTGGGGCGAGTTCGGCCGGGCGCCGCGGGTGTCGCGCGGGGACGGCCGCGACCACTGGCCGGAGGCGGGGGCGGCGGTGGTCGCCGGGGGCGGGTTCCGGGCCGGTCAGGTGATCGGCGACACCGACGCCCACGGCGGCCGGTCGCGGGGTGCACCGTACACGCCGGCGAACGTGCTGGCGAGCCTGTACCGGCACCTCGGCATCGACCCGGCGGCCACGCTCCCCGACCACGCCGGCCGGCCGATGTACCTCCTCGACGACCGGGAGCCCGTCCGGGAACTCGGCGGAGCCTGACGCCGGGCGTCGGCCCGCACCGTCCGGCCCCCCGGCGATAACCGTTATCACTCCCGCGGGGCCGATCCCCTCGGGGGCGGGCGCCGCGGGATCTTCGGCCCTGCGGGCGGCGCGGGTTCCGCCTCCCGCCCCGACTCCCCCGCCCCCGACACCCCCGCTGTCTACAACATCCCCTCCCGGGCGACCGAACGCCCGGCCGCCCGCCCGCGTAGTAGGGTGTAGGGAGCGCCGTGCCCGACCCCGCCCGCCTTCCCGCCGAGACGGACGAACAGCTCCTCGCCCGGCTCCGGGCCGGGGACCGGTCGGTGTTCGGCGCCCTCGTCCGGCGGTACGAGCGAGAGCTGTTCGGCTACCTCCGCCGCTACGTCGGGGACGACGACCTGGCCGACGACGTGTTCCAGAACACGTTCATCGCCGTCTTCCGCAAGATCGGCCAGTACGAGCCCGGGCGGGCCGCCCGCCCCTGGCTGTACGCCGTCGCCACCAACCAGGCGATCGACGCCCTGCGGAAGCGGAACCGCCAGGGCGACCGCTCCGCCGATGCCCGCACCGCCCCGGACGAGGAGGGCGAGCCCCGCCCGCTGTTCGAGCTGGTGCCGGCCCCCGGCCCCGGCCCCGGCGAGGTCGCCGACCGGGCCGAGCAGGCCGAACTCGTCCGGGCGGCCGTGGACCGCCTCCCGGACCTCTTGCGGCAGGTGGTGGTTCTGGCGTACTTCCAGGGGCTGAAGTACCGGGACATCGCCGACGCGCTCGACATCCCCGTCGGCACGGTGAAGTCCCGGCTGCACGCGGCCACGACCAAGCTGACCGAGGACTGGGAACAGGCCGCCGGCGGCGGCGGGGAACCGGAAGCCGAGGACGGGGCGGCCGGGGACAAGCGGCGGCAGAGCCGCAATCCGACGTAGCGGGCGGACGCCTCCCGGCCCCGCCCCCGCCACCCGTTCCGAGGGGAGGAGCCATGACGACCGACGACGACCTACCCGGCTACCTCCTCGACCTGCTCGACCCGGCCGAGCGGGCCGCCGTGGCCGCCCGCCTCGCCGCCGACCCGGCCGCGGCCGGCCGCCTCGCCCGCCTCCGCGCCGCGCTCCCCCCGGCAGGCTCTCCCCCCGAGCCGCCGGCCGACCTGGCGCTCCGCACCCTCGCCCGGGTCGCCGGGCACGTCGTCGCCACCGAGCCGCGCCGGTCCACCCCCCCGACCCCCGTCGAGGTCATCGCGCGGGACGTGGCCCACGACCGGCCCCGCCTCCCGGTCACCGACCGGCCGGAGGCCCGGACGCTCGGCGGCCGGTTCCGCATCGAGCTCGTGGTCGCGGCCGGCATCGGGCTGATCGGGGTGGGGCTGGCGGCGACGCTCGTCACCCGCGCCCGGCAGCAGAGCGACGCGGTGGCCTGTCAGGCCAACCTGATGACCCTCCACCAGGGGCTCGAAGGCTACGCCGACGCCAACGCCGGCCGGTTCCCGCAGGTCGGCACGGACGTCCACCCGGTCGCGGGGTCGTTTGTGGCCGCGCTGGCGGACGCCGGCCAGTGCCCGCCGGGGTTCCGCCCCGCCTGCCCGGCGGCCGGCGGGCTACCCATCACCGACCCCCGGGCAGTGCCGACCGCCGCCGTCGGGTACGCCTACACCCTCGGCCACCGCGGGGCGAACGGGGCGGTCCTCGGCCCGCGCCGGGCGGTCGCCGCCGGGGAGGAGAACGACCTGATCCCGGTGTGCGCGGACATCCCCGCCGGGGCGGCGGCAGCCCCGCACCCGCACGGCCAGAACGTGCTGTACGCCGGCGGGTTCGTCCGCTTCGCCACCGTCTCGACCGTCGGCCCGAACGGCGACGACATCTACCTCAACCAGCTCGGCCGCGTCGCCGCCGGCGTGGACCGGGCGGACGCGGTGCTGGGGGTGGGCGTCGACCGGCCGTAGCCGGGAGCGGCGATCACGACGTGGGCGGATCGGTGCCCGAATCGACGCCAGGGAGAAGCCGACTCCCCCGCACCACGCCCAGCAGCCCGGGGTTCGACGCAACCGCTGTCCCGGCGGGTACGGCCCGAGTCAGAGTGCGACCCCGTCCGAGGTTACGCCTCCGCCCGGCGCGGCGTGAGCCGCATCCCAATCCCTCACGACGAACCTGTGCGAGTCAGTCCCTTCCCGGCCCCGGCGGGGCGCGACGGGGGCGGCACGAGCCTTGCTCCGGACACAATCCGGTCAGTTGGCTCGTTCCACTCCCCGAGACTCGCCATGTCGCGCCGACTCTACACTGCTACCCTTCTGGCTGCAGGAACGGTGTGCGGGAGCCTCCTGTTCAACGCCCGCCCCGGCCAGACCCAGCCCCCGGCCCGCGACCCGGCCGCCGACGCCGTGAAGGCGCAGCCCGCCCCGGCCGAGCGGCCCGAGCAGAAGATCACCGACCACGACAAGTCCGACCGGTTCGACGGGAAGAAGCCGGCCCCCCTCTCCCCCGCCCTCAAGGGCCAGCCGAGCGGCGGCCGCGTCACCGGCTTCGACTTCTCGCGCGACCTGTACGGGACTGACAAGCCGTTCACCCCCCTGGCCGAGGTGATGGCCAAGGAGAGCGCCGCCAAGCCGAAGGTGATGGCCGCCCAGAAGGCGCTGCTGGAGGCCCGGTACGACCTGACGCCGAAGGCCGCGCCGGGCGTCACCATGACCCGCGGCAAGCCGGTCCCGGTCGGGCCGACGGCCCGGCTGGCGCAGGGGATGACGTTCGAGAAGCTCGCCGCCACGAGCCCGGACGAGATCAAGCAGAAGGGGCTGTTCCCGTACCCGTCGCTGCCGCACCCGCTCCACGCCAACGGCGGTCAGGTGTTCCCCAAGTTCCAGATCACCATGTTCCCCCGGCTGGAGCGGTTCGACGTGGACTTCGACCTGCCGGACGCCTTCCTCCCCGAGTTCCCGCCGGCCGTCTTCCTCACCACCCGCCCCGAGCTGGGCGACGTGTCGCGCGGGCAGGTGGTCCACCTCGGGAACTTCCACGAGCTGTTCAAGGACATCGTCACCCCGGTCCAGCTGGACGGCCTACGGCTCCTCCTCACCCCGATGGCGCAGGAGGAGTTCAACCTGACCGTGGACCGCAAGAGCCCGCAGCCCCAGCTGGGCGTGGCCTGCTTCGACTGCCACGTGAACGGCCACACCACCGGGCAGTTCCACCTGACCCCGGACGTCCGCCCGCAGGAGCGACGGTTCCGGCTGGACACGGTCAGCCTCCGCGGGGTGTTCAACCAGCAGATCCACGGGAGCAAGCGGAGCCTGCGGAGCATCGAGGACTTCACCGAGTTCGAGCAGCGGACCGCGTACTTCAACGGCGACGCGATCCGGGCCATGAAGAAGGGGTTCCAGGAGATCCCGCGGGTGCAGATCCCGCACATGGCCCAGTTCCAGAACGCGCTCGACTTCCCGCCGGCCCCGAAGCTGACGGTGCTTGGCAAGCTCGACCCGAGGAAGGCCACGGAGCCGGAGAAGCGCGGCGAGGCGGTGTTCTTCGGGAAGGGCCAGTGTTCGGTGTGCCACCCGGCCCCGTTCTTCACGGACCACCTGATGCACGACCTCCGGCTGGAGCGATTCCTGACCGACGAGCCGGGGGACGGGCCGATCAAGTCGTTCACCCTCCGCGGCATCAAGGACAGCCCGCCGTACATGCACGACGGCCGCTGCCTGACGCTGGAGGACACGGTCGAGTTCTTCAACCTGGTGCTGGAGCTGGGCCTGTCGGCGCAGGAGAAGGCCGACCTCGTGTCCTACCTCCGCTGCCTGTGACAGGGAAGCGAAATCGACACCCGGTTCCGCGGGCGGTGTGTGTACCCGGCTTGCTACTCACCGCCCGCGCACCGGCCGCGCAAAGCCGAGCAGCGGTACCAGCGCCTCGGCGTGGTCCCAGTCCTCGAGCATCACACGCTCCAGATCACGGGCTCCGAGTCGTTCGATGTAGAGTCGGACCTGCTGGTCGCGGAGGCGGTCCCAGAGCGTCTCCCAATCGGCAAGGATCGCATCCGGCGGCCCGTGAACGGTATCCAGGAGTCGGATAATGACCAGCGACCCGTCCGGTGTATACGTTTCGTATACCCGATCCGGCAGGGTGCGCCGCGGAACCCACGTCTGGGCAAAAGCAACGGGACCGGCCGGGGTGTCGTAGGGCGGCGGCGCGTTGAGCCGGCTCAGGAGCACCGGGGCGGCGACGGCGGGTGCGGCTTCCATGCGATCGAGTCGGTCCGCTGCCCACCTGGAATCCGTTGCGAACGCCGCGCGCAGGTTGTCACGCCGCAGCGCCTCCGCCCGCTGCGCGTCGCTCAGACAACTCACCGCCGCACCGACGGCCAGCTCGACCTGCCCGAGCACGTCCACGCTGACGTCCGCGAGCCCCATCGCCAGGCAGTTGTCCAGCGTTTCCCGGCCGGCCGGGTCCAGAAGCCCGCGCACGAGAGGCTGCAGGTCGTACAGGTCACCCGGGAATGCGATTGACAGTAGTCTTGAAGCCGCACTAGCGAGTACGTCGCGGACGACGTCCAAATCGCCGAGGTGTCCTTCTTCCACGTACCTGTGATCCCGGTGGCGGATCCTGTACTCCCACCGCGGCGGGCGGCCGTTCAACCTGATGACTTCGACCTGACTCTGGTCGATAACCCTGCGCCCCCCAGGGGACAGGAGCGGGCGGAACCCCGTCCGATCGGTCCGGGTGAGAGCCTGCAACTGTGCGACTTGGCGGTAGACAAGGTCTAGCAGCTCGGGCGGCTCACTGCCGGGCGCCCGGCCGACGGGGACAGGGTTCATGACTTACTGAGGCACGAGGGGCGGGGGGGAGTCGGTCGCGGGCCTCCACCGTGGATCACCTACTCGCGACACCGTGTAGACTCGCTTCTCCACAGCCTCGTCGTATATAATAGTGAGGCAAATTTCCCCGCTCTGCTTGCCCTCACGAAACTTGACGGCGAAGCGTCGGCGGCTGCCTTCCTCATCGGCACCCGTTGGCTCGACCGGCGTAACCGACTCGATGCAGTCCGGGTTCCAGTTTCGCACCTCGGGATACGCATGCGGCTTGGGCAGTAGCACCTCGAGCACCCGCTCATTCGGAGGCGGGGTCGACGTGAAGTGCCGCCACGCTACCACGCCGCCCCCGGCCGCCAGGAGCACGCAGGTGATCAGCCACCATGCCTTGCGGCGTGGCCTTGGCCTCGGCTGGCCGGTCGGAGCCGGGGCCGCCCTTGGCGGCCCCGGTGGCGGGACCGGATCCGGCGGCGCAGGTGGCACCGCCGGATCCGGGACGGGTGGGCTCGGCGGAGGAGCCGGAGGCACCGGCTTGGGCCGAAGGGAGTCGATCAGGTGCTGAAAGCACGCCACGCCAGGACGTACCGCCGCCATCTGCTCGAGAACCAACCGCGTCTGCTGGCGGCGGTGAACGGCCAGGACGAATTTTCTTACAATCTTTCTTTTGCTAATATTTTCACTTACATAGTCTGATAGATCCGTTTTCAGGTAATCTTCTGTAAATTCTTCCAGCTCTTCGACGCTGAAACTGCCGCGAATGCAGTCGCATATTTCCCGTATGTTCTCGCCGGTCGGCGTCATCTGGCTCCTCGGCGCTGCGCGACGTGCTACAAGGGCAAGAACGGCGGCGGCATCGCCTTCGACCCCGGTGTGAGACGGCTTACTGGCCGCGCCGCCCTGTCCGACTCCACCGAACCATGCGCCATCGTCACCAATTGCCGTTAGTTGATCCGACCGCCACTCGCTTGTCAAGTTGCGGCCCGACACAGTCTGGTCTACTCGCAGATTGACTCGTCGTGCCCCCCCGGGCGGCCCGTCACCGCTTCTCCAGCTCCGCGACCAGTTCGTCCACCAGTGCGTCCAGTCGCGCGTCGCTGTGGCCCGTGTACCGGACGACGCCCCGGGCGTCGAGGACGTAGATCGTCGGCCAGACGTGGACGTTCCAGGCCCGGTCGAGCGGGCCGTCCGGCCCCTCCCCCGCGCTCCAGAGCGACGGCCACGTCATCCCCTTCTCCCGGGCTACGTCCCGAGCCTTGGCCCGATCGTCGTCGCCGTTGACGCCGATCAGGGCGAACGGCTTCCCCCTCATCCGCTCGACCAGCTTCTGCTCGTGCGGCACCATCCGCATGCACGGCCCGCACCACGACGCCCAGAACACCACCACCGTCACCTTGCCCCGCGAGTCGCTGAGCTTGAGTTTGGCTCCCTCCACGGTCTCGCCCACCAGGTCCGGGGCCACCTTGCCGACCCGCAGGTTCGGGAGGTTCTTCAAGCCGGCCAGGTCGGCCCGGGCGTTCTCCTCCACCGTCCCCCGGCCGAAGGCCATCGGGACGCCCTTGTACGCCAGCGCCCGCGTGAGGTACTTCTCGGCCCGCGCCTGGAGTTGTTGCCGCTCGTCGTCGTTCAGCGCCTTCTCGAACCCTAGGTTCTCGTCGCCGTCCTGGGTGATGCGCCACTTCGACTGCCAGCCGAGAGCGAACGCCGCCTGCCCGCGGACGGCCGTCACGGGGCTCTTCTCCGCCATCTCCTCGACGAACGCCCGCCCGCGCCCCTGGTGCTCCTGTACCAAATCGTGGAACAACTTCCCGAGGGCCGGGCGGGCGGTGTGGTGCTTCCGGAGCAGGTCGGTCATCTCGACGACCTCGACGCTGCTGCGGGCGACCACGGCCGCGATCAACTCAAACGCCTCCGGCCCGTCCCCGGACGCGCGGAGGGCGGCGAGTGCCTCCCTCCGCCACTCCCGCGACGCCTGGTTGTACTTCTCGTTCGCCTTGCTCACGCCCGCGGCCGAGCGGTCGGCGAGCAACTCCTTCCGGAACGCCGCCTCGACCTCCTCGTACCGGGCGCGGAGTTGCTTCAGACGGGCCGCCGGCGCGGCCACTGGCGTGTCGTCGCCGCTCGACACGCCGGCGGTGACGACACAGGCCACCAGAAGACCGAACGCGGTTCGTGCCACGACTGGAACTCCGGTCGGGTGCGGGACCGCGCCCAGTATCCTCGCCGGCCGGGTGGAACGCCAGCGGCTTTCGCCCGTCAGCGGTGCCGGTTCCAGGCCAGGGCCAGGGGCGCCGCGGCGAGCCGGGCCAGGGGGAGGGACAGGACCACCCCGAGCGCCAGGGCGTAGGCCGGGACGAGCGCCGGCGGCACGAGCCAGGCCAGCACGGCGAACAGTGCCGCCGCCGCGACCGCCCACACGCCCGCCAGTTTGGCGGCGGTTCTGGCCTCCAACTCGCGGCGGCGGACCAGGACGGACAGCAGCCACGCCGCGGCGAGCAGCTTGACCGCGACCGCGGCGGCGGCCGCCCAGGGGAGCCAGTCCAGGAACTGCGCCCACCGGGCCCGGTCGGAGCTCAGGGTCGCCCACCCGGCGAAGCACTGGAACGCGAGGAGCGACGTCACGAACGTGTGGGCCGGCACCAGCCACGTCCGCCCCGTCAGCCCGACCCACAGGTTGGCCACCAGGGCGCGCCACGTCCCCAGCCCCAGGACGACCGCGGCCAGGGCACAGGAGCCGACGACCGACCTGCGGCCGTTCCGCTCGACGGCCCCCTCCCAGACCTCCGACCACCGGGCGTACCCGTCGGTGGCGGCGAGCCAGATGGCCGTCGTGGCCAGCACGGCGGCCCAGGCGAGCGCGGCGGCCCGGGCCGCCGCCCACAGCTTGGCCGCGACCAGGGCGGCGTTGCCGAGCGGCCGGGTGGCGGCGAACGTGGTCAGGGCGGTCGAACGGACCGACTCCCCGGGGGAGCCCATCATCGAGCCCCAGAACGTTGCGATCAGGGGCGGGATGACCACGAACACCATCGCAAAGCCCGGCCGGTTCGAGGCGTGTTCGAGCAGGCCGGCGACGGCGACCAGTACGGCCAGGATGCCGACGACCGCCCCCACGAAGCCGCGGCCGCGGAGCCGCCCCTCGTACCAGACCTGCGCCCGCAGCGCGGAGGCGAACGGCGTCCGCTCCCCCCGGGCCTCGGCGGCCGGCCGGGCCGCCTCGGTCGGCCGCCCGGCCCAGGCCCAGCCCGGGCCATCGCCCCGGCGCGCGCGGGCCACGCCCGCCCGGGCGAGGAGGAAGGCGGCGGGGATCAGCCCGGCCGCGACCCAGGTGAGGACAGCGGCCCGGGTGTCCGGGTCGGTGAAGTAGGTGTTGCTCCGCAGCAGCACGGTCAGGGCGGCGCCCAGCACCAGGACGCGCGCCCAGGGGAGGCCGAACGGCAGCCAGACGAGCGACTGGCTCGTGGCCACGACCGCCGCGAGCATGACGGCCCACCACCCCGGCGTCTCGACCCCGGCCGGGCGGAGGACGAACCGGTCCCACGCCAGCCACAGGAGCACGGCCGCCGCCACCCCCTGGAGCATGGGCCAGCCGACCAGCACCGACGTCCGCACCGGCAGGACGAACAGCCGGGCGGGGAACCCGGACTCAGCCGCCTCCAGCCGGGCCTCGTGGCCGTAGGCGAAGACGCCGAGGACGTAGCACAGGGCCATCACGAACCAGATCGAGCTGACGAGGGCGAACTGGGCCGTGGGGGGCGCGGCCGCGCAGTACGCGGCGAACCCGGCGACCAGCCCGGCCGCCGCGGCCAGCCCCCACCGGTGCCGCCCCCAGAACTCCCACGCCAGGGCCGCGACGGGTGCGTGCATGGTTACCCCCCCACCGCGGCCGCGGGCTTCGACCCGACCCGGGCGACGAAGATCTCGTCGAGCGACGGAACCCGGTGCGCCACCACCTGCGCCCCGCACCCGGCGGCCGCGGCGTGGAGGTCGTCGAGCCGGCCGCTGCACAGCGCCCCCCACTCGGCCCCGCGCCCCTCCCAGGCCAGCGCCCCGTCCAGCGCCGGCGGCGCCGGGCGCGGCTCGGGGAACCGCAGGGTGAGCCGGTGGTGCGTCTCCTTGATGTCGTCCAGCCCGCCGCTGAACACCACCCGCCCGCGGTCGATCAGGGCCACCCGGTCGGCCACCCGCTCGACCTCGTGGAGGAGGTGCGAGGAGAACAGCACCGTCCGCCCCTCGTCGGCGACGGTCCGGATGACGGCGGCGAGGATGTCGCGGCGGACGATCGGGTCGAGCCCGCTCGACGGCTCGTCCAGCACGAGCAGGTCGGGCCGGTGGGCCAGCGCCAGCACCAGCCCGGCCCGCGCCCGCTGCCCCTTCGACAGGTGCTTCACCCTCGCCGCCGGGTCGAGGGCGAACGACGCACGCAGCTCCTCCGCGAACGCCGGATCCCAGTTCGGGTAGAACGCCCGGGTGTAGCGGAAGAGTTCGCCGACGCGCATCCAGCCGGGGAGGTCGGGCTCCTCGGACAGGTAGCCGACGCGGGCCAGCACGCCGGCCGGGTCGGCGGCCGGGTCGCGGCCGAACACCCGCACCGAGCCGGCCTTGGCGCGGAGCAGGCCGAGGACGTGCTTGATCAGGGTCGTCTTGCCGGCCCCGTTGACGCCGACGAGGCCGAACACCCCGCCGCGGGGCACGGCCAGCCGGACGTCGGCCAGCGCCCGCTTCGACCCGAACTGGCGGGTCAGGCCCGCCACCTCGATCACGTTGCCGCTCAACTCGGACGGGATGGCGACCATCGACTCACGCCCCCTCGGTGTCGGGTTGGAGAATTTCGTCGCGCTGCCGGAGCAGGTCGACCACCTCGTCGGTCCGGACGCCCAGCTGGCGGGCCTCGGCGAGGAGGGCGTCGATCCGCCCGGTGAGGATCTTCAGCCGCTCGCGCCGGGCCAGCGGCGAGCCGCCGTCGGACACGTAGGTGCCGGCGGTGCGGCGCTTGGTGACGACCCCGGCGACCTCCAGCTCGCGGTACGCCCGCGCGACGGTGTTCGGGGTGACGACCAGCTGGTCGGCGAGCACGCGGATGGCCGGGAGCTCGGCCCCCGGGGCGAGCCGGCCGGCCGCGATCAGGTACTTCACCTGGTTGACGATCTGGAGGTAGATCGGCACGCCGTCGTGCGGCGAGATGTGGATGTCCAAGTCGCGCCACCTCGACTGTCTCTCTGTATGCCTCCACTGATACAGTTCCGACGCCGCCCGCCCACCGCCATTTCAGCGAATTCCGGCGCGGGAGCCCCGAGCCGGCGTGACCGCGGGGGCGGCGGCCGTGCGGCTCCGGCGGCAGCCCGACAAATGGCTGGTTGGGTACAATGCCCTGCGATGCGAGTGGTCACACCCTGGGCCAGCTGGCGGTCGACGCGCGCCGGCCGGGTGACCCGGGCACGGGCGGACCGGCCGAGCAACCGAAAGGGCGGGCGATGTCCTGGGCTCCGGACCTGTACCTGCGGTTCCAGGACGAGCGGACCCGCCCGGCGGCGGAGCTGGCCGCCCGGGTCGCGGTCGCCGACCCGCGGGCCGTCATCGACCTCGGCTGCGGGCCGGGGAACAGCACCGCCGTCCTCCGCGCCCGCTGGCCGGCGGCGGAGGTGACCGGCCTCGACTCCGACGCGGCCATGCTGGCGGCCGCTGCGGCCTCGAACGCCAGAGTGCGGTGGGTCCGCGGCGACGCCGCCAGCTGGGAGGCGGACGGGGCGTTCGACGTGGTGTACTCGAACGCCATGCTCCAGTGGCTCCCGGACCACGCGGCCGTGGTGCCCCGGCTGTTCCGGGCCGTCGCCCCCGGCGGGGCGCTGGCGCTCCAGATCCCCGTCCGCATGGGCTCGGCCATCGACCGCGATGTCGCCGCGGCGATCGCCGACCCGCGCTGGCGGGACGCGCTCGTCACCGCTGCCCGCGCGCTCACCGACCACGACCCACTGTTCTACTACGACCTGCTCTGCGCCCGCGCCGCGCGGCTCGACGTGTGGACGACGGAGTACTGCCACGCCCTCGACGGCCCCGAGGCGATCCTGGCGTGGGTCCGCGGCACCCGGCTGCGGCCCTTCCTGGCGGCCCTCCCTTCCGACGCCGACCGGCAGGAGTTCGAGGCCGCCCTGCTGGAACGCATCACCCTCTCGCACCCGCGCCGCGGGGACGGCCGGGTCGTGTTCCCGTTCCGCCGGCTGTTCCTGGTCGCGTACCGCGGTCCCACTTGACCGGCCGGCGGCCCGGGTTGCTACAATGGCCGCATGTCCACTACCAACCCGCACGCGAAGGCCGTCCGCCACCTGTCGCGGAAGTGCCAGGTGATGAAGCGGATCGTCGGGGTCGTCGGCCCGTGTACCTGGGCGCCGGCGGCCGACGACGCGTTCACCATGCTCGTCCGCTGCGTCATCTACCAGCAGATCTCCACGAAGGCGGCGAAGTCGATCTACGACCGCCTGATCGCCGCCTGCGGCGGCCCGCCGGTGGCGCGGGAGCAGCTCGTGGCGATGGCCGAGGCCGACTTCCGGGCGTGCGGCGTGTCGGGGCCGAAGCAGCGGGCGCTGCGGGCGGTGTCCGACTACGTGGCCGCGAACCCGGACCTCCTCCCCGGCATCGACACCCGCGACGAGCCGACGCTGCGGCGGCAGCTGGTGGCGATCAAGGGGATCGGGAACTGGTCCGTGGACATGTTCCTGATGTTCGGGCTGGCTCGCCCGGACGTGCTGCCGGTCGGCGACCTGGGGCTGCGGATGGGGGTGAAGAAGGCGTTCGAGCTGGAAGAATTACCAACCCCGGCCGAGCTGGAGGAGATCGCCGCCCCGTGGAAGCCGTACCGGAGCGTGGCGACGTGGTACCTGTGGCGCAGCCTCGGCGGGCCGGTCCCGCAGTCGGGGCAGGGCGGGTAGCCGACTCGATTCTAGCGTTGCGGGAGATGCCGAATTTGGCATAATCGTCATGTCCGACCCGTCGCCCACACCCGACTCAGCCCACAAGCCTGTGTTCTGGGTCGCGTCGAGCCGAAAGGACTTGCGGGCGTTTCCGCGAGGGGTGCGGCTCACCTTCGGGCAAGCGTTGTTCGACGCCCAAACCGGGGGAAAGCACCCGGACGCCAAGCCCCTCAAGGGGTTCAAAGGCGCCGGGGTGCTGGAGGTGGTCGAGGACGACGACGGGAGTACGTATCGGGCAGTGTACACGGTCAAGCTCGCCGGCGTCGTCTACGTACTCCACGCCTTCCAGAAGAAGTCGAAGAGCGGGGCCAAGACGCCGCCGGCCGAAATCCGAACGGTACGGGCCCGGTTGAGGGAGGCGGAGAAACACCATGCCGGGTGGCGCCAAGAGCAAGCGAGCGACCCCTCCGACCCGGGCTGATCGCCCGGTCCGGGTCAAGGCGGGGAGCGGGAACGTGTTCGCCGACCTGGGCGTCCCGAACCCCGACCTCGCGCTGGCCAAGGCCGAACTCGTCCGCCGCATTCGCACCCTGATCGCCGACCGCAAACTCACCCAGGCGAAGGCGGCCGCCGTCCTCGGGCTGGACCAGCCGAAGGTGTCCGCCCTCGTCCGCGGGCGGGTCGAGGGGTTCTCGCTCGACCGCCTGTTCCGCCTTCTCACGGCCCTCGGCCAGCGGGTCGAGATCGCCGTCCGCCCGGCGGGTGGCGCGGCCGGGGCGGTCGTGGTGGCGTAGCCGGCGGACACCGCCCCGCCCGGCCGGTAGGTTGACCCCACCATGACTACCGACCCGACCGTCGTCGAGTTCGACGTCCGCACCGACGAGATGCTCGTCAACATGGGGCCGCAGCACCCCAGCACCCACGGGGTGCTCCGGCTCGTGCTGCGGACCGACGGCGAGGTGGTGAGCGAGGTCACCCCCCACCTCGGCTACCTCCACCGCTGCGCCGAGAAGATCGGCGAGAACGTCACCCCCATCCAGTTCATCCCCTACACCGACCGGATGGACTACCTCGCCGCGATGAACATGAACCTCGGGTTCAGTCTCGCGGTCGAGACGCTCGCCGGCCTCAAGGTTCCCGAGAAGGCACAGGTCATCCGCGTCCTCATCGGCGAGATGAACCGCATCGCCTCCCACCTCGTCGGCATGGGCGCCTACGGGCTCGACCTCGGCAGCTTCAGCCCCTTCCTCTACGCCTTCCGCGAGCGCGAGCACGTCCTCGACCTGTTCGAGGACGCCTGCGGCGCCCGCCTCACCTACAGCTACCTCACCGTCGGCGGCGCCCACGACGACCTCCCGGCCGGGTGGACGGCCCGCTGCCGGAGCTTCCTCGACTACTTCGAGCCGCGCATCCCCGAGTACCACGCCCTCCTCACCGACAACCACATCTTCGTCAAGCGGACCGCCGGGATCGGCGTTCTCACGAAGGAGATGGCCCTGTCCTACGGCTGCACCGGCCCGGTGCTGCGGGCGTCCCTCGACCGCACGAAGGGCGACCCGGCCTGGGACCTCCGCAAGACGGAGCCGTACTCCGGCTACGAGCAGTACGCCTTCGACGTGCCGCTGCCGCCGTTCGCCGAGGCTCCGCCCGGGGCTGTGGTCGGCGACTGCTGGCACCGCTTCTACGTGCGGATGCGCGAGGTGGCCGAGGCCGTCCGCATCGTGCGGCAGGCACTCGACAAGTACGACTCCCTTCACGCGGAAGGCGAGGCCGTCCGGGCCGCGTTCGCCGCCCGCCGCCCCACGCTCACGCCCGAAGAGGCCAAGGCCGACGATGTCAAGCTCGCCGAGCTGATGCGGACGAAGTTCGCCCACCGGGTTGAACCGCCGAAGCACCTGCCGGCCAGTGAAGTGTACGTGGAGACCGAGTGCCCGCGCGGGCAGATGGGGTTCGGGGTGGTCGGCCGGCCGGCGAAGGAGAACGTCCCCCTCCGCGTGCGGGCGCGGTCGAGCAGCTTTTGTAACCTCAGCGTCACGAGCGAGCTGTGCCGGGGCTGCCTCGTCGCCGACATCCCGGCTATCATCGGCAGCATCGACGTCGTCATGGGCGAGATCGACCGCTGACCACCTCCCGCGGAGTTCCCGCATGAACCGAGCCACCGCCGCCGTCGCCCTGGGCCTCCTCGCCGCCGCCGCGGCCCGCGCCGACATCCCCGTCCCCCCGCCGCCGGGCAAGAAGTTCGTCCGGGTGGACTACACCATCACCACCGAGAAGAGTTACCCCGACTACGACTTCTACGTCGTCACCGGCTTCACCCCGAAGAAGGTGGAGTTCGGCCCCGACACGCCCGTGAAGATCGACGGCAACCGGGGCGGGATCGGCAGCCGGGGGCAGTTCGTCGCCGTCCCCAAGGGGACCGCCGAGAAGTTCCCGAACGAGAAGGCGTTCGCCGACGCCTTCCGGACGAACAAGGTGCCGGGCCTGGTGGACGCCAAACGTCCCTTCGACGCCCGGACCACGGTCGACGCCAAGGACACCCGCAGCCAGATCGCCGAGACGTATGCGGTCGAGAAGGTCGACCCGAAGGCCGGCATCGTCCTGCGGGGCGCGAAGGCTCCGACCAGCCCCGTACCGCCCCGGGGGGAGAAGAACGCCTCCGAGGAGGAGAGCGTGGACGAGGCGGACTCGGACGACACCGCCGCCTCCGCCACGTACACCCCCCAGGGTGGGACGGCGGTGGCCGGGGTGGCGGCGGCCCTGGGGCTGGCCTTCGCCGGGGTGTGGCTGGTGCGCCGGTCGCGGCCCTGAGCGGGCGGAAATCGACTCACCGGATCGGGTCGGATTTGCCGATCTTACCGGGGGTGCCGGTTTCACCGCGGGGGCGGCGATGCGCCGGGGGGCAACCTCCTACGCCTGTTGGGTGCTGGTCGCGGCCGCGGCGGGGTGTCACCACCACGGGGCGCGGCCGGCGGTCCCCGCACGCCCGGTCGCCGACCTCCCCGTCGCCGACCGCCGTCCGGCCGAGCCGGACGTGTCGGCCGTCCCCCTCCCCGCCCCGCCGGTCCGGCCGCCGACCGCCCGCCAGCTGACGGCCGCCGAGTGTCGCACCCTGGCGGTGCGGAACGCCCCCCTCGCCGACGACCTCGACGCCCACCCCGGTAACGCACCCCCGTCCCACCCCCGCCTCCACCCGGGGAAGGCGGATACGTCGGCCTGCGCCCGGGTGGTCCGCGGCTACGCGGCGGACGAGCTCCGCAACCGCGCCGCCGGCGACGCCCTCGACGACTTCTACAAGCTCGCCCAGGCCGAGGCCCAGTTCGACCTGCTGGCCGCGGCCCGCGCCGAGGTGGCCGCCCGTGTCGCGGACGCGGCGGCGGCGGCCGCGCACGGCCTCCGCGACCGGGCCGACCCCCTCCGCGCCCAGCTGCACGACCTGGACGCCCAAATCGCCAAGCTGGAGGGCGGGATCGGGGCACTGAACGCCAGCCTGCGCGGCCGGCTCGGGCTCGACCCCGCCGACCCACTCCCGCTCGGCCCGGCCGACCCGCTCCGGGTCCGCGGCGAGGACGTGGACGTGAACGACGCCGTCCGGTCCGCCCTCCACTACCGCCCGGACCTGAACTTCCTCCGCGCCCTCCTCGCCTGCGGCGACGGGGCCGACGGCGGGCTGTCCGACCAGGCGCTGGGCGGGATCAACCCCCTCCTCGCCGCCGCCCCGGTCCGGCCGGTCGTGGCGCTGCTGTTGCTGTGCCGGGCGGACGATGACCCCGGTTCCAAGCTGTCGTCGGCGCTGGCCGGGCGGGAGCGTCAGGCGGAGGCGGAGGTGCGGGCGGGGGTGGCGGCCCTGCACGGCCATCGGGCGGCGGCGGCGGTCCGGGGGGCGGCGGTGAAGGACGCGGCCGCCCGGGCCGACGAGTTGGAGAAGCGCGCGGCCGCGGGGCAGTCGGTGGCGGCCGAGCTCTCGACGGCCCGCCTCGACCTGCTGAAGGCCCGCGGGGCACTGGTCGAGGCGTCGGCCGAGTGGTGCCGCGCCGAGGTCCGACTGCGGCAGGCGATGGGCCTACTCGTGCGGGAGTGACGCCGCACCCGTTCCGCTGCGGTCCCGGGCACCGTGGCGAGCGGCTGGTGGTTTGGGGCTTCCGGCTCGGGTGTTTCGAGCCCGGGAGGGCGGCGGGTGTGTCGCCCGGGGTGCAACCCCGGGCGGCCTGGGCGGTGTTACCCGGGGCATTGCCCCTCGCTCACCTCGCCGACGGTGTCCGGGCGGGTGTTGCCCCACGAGCTACGCGCCGGCGCCCGCCCGGGGTTTCACCCCGGGCGACACGCCGGCGCCCTCCGGGCTCAGATGCCCGAGCCCAAGTCACCGGCGGACGTCGCGCCGCTCACCAAAGGTCAGAACAGATCGACCTTCCAGCCCTTGCGGCGGAGGAGCCGCTGTTGGCCGTGCCGGGTGATGCCGGTGCGGCCGACGTTCAGGTACTGGAGGGCCGTCGGCGGCGCGTCGGCCAGCAGGTCCGCCCCCTCGTCACTGATCGGGTTGCTGTTGAGGATCAGCACCCGCAGCCGGGGCCACAGCGGGGACGCGATCAGCGACCGGACCCCCTCGTCGGTGATCGCGTTGAACGACACGTCGAGGTCGGTCAGGGCGGGGAGGCGGGAGTCGCGCGTGTCGACGAGGCTGTGGAGTGCGAGGTCGTCGACCTCGCAGCCGGAGACGTTCAGAACCCGGAGCCGGTCCCACCGGGGGAGGGCGGGGTAGTCGGCCTCGGGCAGTGGGTCGAGGGACTGCCAGCGGACGGCCGTCACGAGCCCGAGGTGCGGCGACCCGAGGAACTCGGCGGTCGGGTGCGACACGGTCACCGTCACGTCCGGCAACGGGGCCAGGGCGGCGATGACCTCGGCGTGCCGGGCGAACGTGGGCGCGTCGAGCTTCAGCTCCGTGACGAACCCGCGGTCGAACACGGTGTCGAGTGGGCTGAGGGCGTCGGCCAGCGGGCCGAGCAGGTCGCGGCGGACGCGGGGGAGAAGGGCGTCCCGCCGGCGGCTCAGGGCGATGTACTGCTGAATGTCCGAGGGCAGGTGTTCGAGCTGCTTCAGCTCGCACTGGACGCGGACGAACTCGGCGCGGGCGCGGACGGCGTCCGGGTCGGGGAGGTCGCCGGCGTGGTCGTCGAGCCAGTCGGCGTAGGCCAGCCGGGGGGTGTCATCGTCCGGCCGCTCGGCGACCGCGGCCAGGATGGCTGCCTGCACGTCCATGCCGGCATTCTACCCGCCAGAGCCGTCCGGGCGACGGCACCGCGCATGGGCCGGCGGTCGCCCCGGGTCAGCCGGTCGCGGCGGGGAGGCGGAGGGTGAACTTGGTGCCCCGGCCGGGCTCGCTCTGCACGTCGATCATGCCGCCGTGGGCCAGGATCACCTTCCGGGCCGTGGGCAGGCCGAGGCCGGTGCCGTTCTTCTTGGTCGTGTGGAACGGCTGGAACAGGTTCGCCAGCACGTCCGGGGTCATGCCGCAGCCGGTGTCGATCACGTCGAGACAGACCGTGCGGGGAGGCGGAGGACCGGGCGGTGCCACGTCTTCACCCACACCCACACTCACACCCCCTGTCACCTCCTCACACTCCTCGGTCCGGCCGATCAGGGTGAGAGCGCCGCCGTCGGGCATGGCCTGCTCGGCGTTCAATAAGAGGTTCAGCAGAGCCTGCTCGAACTGGTCGCGGTCGAGGTCCACCGGCGGGAGGTCGGCGGCCGGGTACCAGACCAGGTCGATCCCCTTCTGGCGGGCGGTCGGGGTGAGGAAGTCGATGAGCCGGGTGACGACGTCCCCCAGGTCGGTCGGCCGGCGGTACAGCACCTGGGCGCGGGCGAAGCGGAGGAAGTCGTTGGCCAGGTCGGTGAGCTTCTGGCACTCGCCGTGGAGCCGGTGGACGCGGTCGAGCGCCTTCCGCTCGCGCGGCGACTGGGGGGTCTCGAAGTCCTCGGCCAGCAGCTGAAGGTTGAGCGACAGGGTGCCGAGGCGGTTCTTGATGTCGTGGATGAACCCGCCGGCGAGGTCGGCCAGTTCGGCGGCGGGGGCGGGGGTGGTCACGCGGCGGCCCTCGGGGGCGGGGGTAGTGTATTTGGCCGGGCGTGTCCGGGAGGGAGGGGTCGGTCCGTATATCCGGGTGGATGAGGACCGCGGGCGGTTACAATAACCACCACCCCAACGCCCCCGGCGGACCCCGGCATGGCACCCCCAGGCAACGACGGCGCCCTCCCGACCGCGACGTGCCTACCCGACCCCGGGTCCGCCCCCCCCGCCCCCACGAGCCCCGGCACCCGCCCGCCGGGGGCGTTCCCGTCCGGCCCCCCGACGCTCGGCGACTACGAGGTCGTCCGCGAGCTCGGCGAGGGGGGGATGGGGCGGGTGTACCAGGCGCTCGACCGGAAGCTCGGCCGGACGGTCGCCATCAAGGTGCTGCGCACCCCGGACGAGTTCGAGGCCAGCCGGTTCCGCGGCGAGGCCGAGATCACCGCCCGGCTGGCCCACCCGAACATCACCCGCATCTTCGAGATCGAGACCACCCCGGACGGCCGGCCGTACCTCGTGCTGGAGTTCGCCGAGGGCGGCAGCCTGGACAAGGAACTCCGCGGCCAGCCGCAGGAGCCGCGCCGGGCCGCCGAGGCGGCCGAGACGCTGGCCCGGGCCATCCAGTACGCCCACGACCAGGGGGTGATCCACCGCGACCTGAAGCCGGCCAACGTCCTCCGGGCCAAGGACGGCACCTTGAAGGTGACCGACTTCGGGCTCGCCAAGCAGTACGAGGTCGCGTCCGGGCTGACCCCGAGCGGGGCGGTCATGGGCACCCCGAGCTACATGGCCCCGGAGCAGGCGGCCGGGCACGTCCGGGAGGTCGGCCCGGCGGCGGACGTCTACGGGCTGGGGGCGATCCTGTACGAGCTGCTGACCGGCCGGCCGCCGTTCCGCGGGGTGAACATGGTGGACACCCTGGAGCAGGTCCGCTGGGCCGACCCGGCCCCGCCGAGTCGGCTGGTCCCCCGGCTGCACAAGGACTTGGGGACGGTCTGCCTGAAGTGCCTGGCGAAGACCCCGGCCCGCCGGTACGCCACGGCCGGGGAGCTGGCCGCCGACCTGCGCCGCTGGCTGGACGGGGAGACGATCGCGGCCCGGCCCGCCCCGGTCTGGGAGCGGACGTGGCGCCAGGTCCGCCGCCGCCCCTGGGAGGCCGCCGCGACCGCCGCCGCCGGGCTGCTGGCCGTCGCACTGGCGGTCGGGCTGGTGGTGTGGCGGCAGGAGGCCGCGGACCGGCAACACGAGAAGGATCTGCGGGCGGCCGCCGACGACACCCGGCGGGAGCAGGAGAAGGCGGCACAGCAACTCGCGGACACCCAGCGGAAAGGCGCCGAGCGGCTCCGCCAGCAGGCCGACCGCTCGCTCCAGGCGCTGAACCAGATCCGGGCGCTGGTTCTCGACGGGGGGAAGCTCAGCCGGCACACGGGCCTAGAACCGCTCTACGCCGCCCTGATCGGCTACTACGACGGGCTGGTGGCCCAGGAGGACAGCGGGTACGACCCGCTCGACCTGGCGGACGGCTTCACCCACGTCGGCGACCTGTTCCTCCGGACCGGCGACAAGGCCAAGGCCCGCGCCGCCTACGGCAAGGCCGAGGGCGTCTGCGCCCCGCTGGCCGCCGCCGACCCCCGGGCCCGGCGGACCCGGGCCGAGGCTCTGCTCAAGACCGCGCGGGTCGAGTACGAGCTCGGCCACGACGGCGCGGCCGAGGCGGCCCGCGCGGACGCGCAGATCCTCTGGGAGGGACTGGCGGCCCCGGACGCGGACGCCCGCGCCGCCGCGACCGCCCGGCTCGCGGAGGTGTGGCACCTCCGGGGCCAGCTGCTCGGCCGGGGGCGGGAGTTCGCCGGGGCGGTGGAGGCTTACGGGAAGGCCGTCCGGCTCCGCCAGGGGTTGGCCGAGGAGGGGCTCCGGTTGTCCGTGAAGGACGTCGCCCAGCTGCCCGCGGAGGCCCGCAAGCGGACGCTGGAGTACCTCCGCGACCTCGGCCGGGGGTACGGGTACCGCGGCGACGTCCTGCTCGACTCGCGGCGGCCGGCGGAGGCCGACCGGGACTACTGGCAGTCGCACCACATCCGGGAGAAGGTCGCCCGGGTGCTGGACTCCGGCGGCGGGCCGGCGGAGGGGGGGCTCGACGCCCGCCAGCAGCTCGCCCGCAGCTGGGGCAACTTCGCCGAGTTGCACACGCGGGCGCGCGCCCTCGGCACGGCCCGGTACTTCGCCCAGACGTCCCTCGACGCCTTCGAGAAGCTGGTCGCGGACGACCCGACCAACGTCGAGTACAAGCTCGACCGGTGGGCCCGGGTCAACCAGCTCGTGGAACTGGACCTGCTGCTCGGCGACCGCGCCCCGGCCGGGGCGGGCGCCCGGCTGCTCCGGCCGGACGAACTCCCGGCGGACGACTCCACCGCGGCGGGCGGGCACAGCCGGGGGGCGCGGGGCACGCTGGCCGCCGCCCACACGCTGCGGGGGGTGCAGCTGGCCGACGCCCAGCGGCCGGCGGCGCGGGAGGAACTGCGGCGGGCGCGGGATCTGTTCGGCGACCTGTGCGAGGACCGCCCCGGGGTGAGCGTGGACCCCGCGAACCTCTACTACGCGGCCGCCGCGATCACCCTGGCGGCCGAGCTCGACGACGTCCCCCCCGCCCACCCCCGCTGGCACGACGCCCTGGACCTGCTCGACCGGGCGGTCGTGCGGCAGAAGTACCGCGGCAAGCACCCGGACGACGTCGCCGCCTTCCGGGCGTTCCGGGCGATGAAGGACGACCCCCGCTTCAAGTCCGTCCTGGAGAAGCTCCGGGACTGACGCGGACCCGCGACGCGGACCCGCCCGGCTGAACCGCCGGGCGGCGCGCCGCCCGGGGTGGAACCCGGGCGGCCGGCGCGGTATCACGCGGTGACGCCTCCCCACTCTCCCGCGGAGAACGCCCGTGCGAGCCATCGCCTGCCCGGAGTGCGACGAGACGATCGAGGTCGATGCGGGAATGGAGGGGCGGCGGGTCGTCTGCCCCGAGTGCGAGACGAAGTTCACCGTCCCCGAGCGCGGCGGGCGGAAGAGGGCGGGGAAGGGGCACCGACGGCCGGCGGCCGGCCCCCACTGGGGGCTGATCGGCGGGATCGCGGCCGGCGTGGTGGCGGCACTCGCCGTCGGCGGGGCCGTCGTGTACAAGGCGACGCGGCCGAAGCCCGCCGCCGCGGCCGCCGAAGCGGCCGGCAAGCCGGGCGAACCGCCCGCCCCCGCCGGCGGCGGCGCCTTCCCCCTCAATCCGAATCTGCCCGTCCCGGGCGTCAGAGGGGCAGAGCTTGCCCCCGCCGACCCGCCCCCGCCGGTCCCGCAGGGGTGGGCGAAGTACACCATGCCCGACACGAACCTCGCAGTCTACTTCCCCCGCAACCCCGGCGTACCGGCGGAGTCCTCGTCCGACATGAGCGTCCGCGTCGAGAACCGCAAGTGGATCATCGACCTCCCCGGGCGGGCGGGCGGGTTCAACCTCGACGTGATGATCCTACCCCCCGGTGCCGTGCTCACGGTGGAACAGGAGGCGGTCTTCTACCGCCTCCCGCGGCACCAACTCGAAAAGCTCGGCAAGGCGAGATTCGTTGCCGAACGCCCGGCGACGTTCGGCGCGTTCAAGGCGACCGAGGTGGAACACGTCGCCCCGACCGGCGACCCCGTCGTGACCCGCTACGGGTTCGTCCGCAGCGGCGGCCGGCAGCTGTTCGTGATCGCCGCGTCGGGCGGGCGGAGCGTTCCACCGGCGGATCGCAAAGCGTTCCTCGACTCGATCCGCCCGGCGGAGTAGCGCCGGGCCGGCCCGGCCGCGCGTCAGAACCGCAGGCCCATCCCCTTCAGCCGGCTCGCGGTTTCGGCCATGAGCCGGTCTTCCTCGGCCTCGTCCTTGGCGATGTAGGTGACCGAGAAACGCAGGTACGCCCCCGCATCGTCCCACGGGACGCAGCACACGCTCTGCTCGTGGATCAGGTACTGGCTCGCCTCCTCCGCGTTGGCGAACGACCGGTCGCCGGCCCCCTTCGGGGCGCGGGTGTAGAGGAAGTACGTGCCGCCGGGCATGGTACAGTCGAACCCCACCGGCCCGAGCGCGGCCACCAGCTTCTTCAGCCGGCGCTCGTACTTGGTCCGCACCGCCGCCGGGATGGCCGGGTCGCGCAGCGCCGCGGCGGCGGCGTGCTGGACGGCCATGAACTGCCCGCTGTCGGAGTTGTCCTTCACGTCGGCGTAGGCCTGCACGACCTTCGGGTGCCCGGCCACGAAGCCGAGCCGCCAGCCGATCATGTTGAAGCCCTTGCTCATCGAGTGGACCTCGACGCCCACCTCCTTCGCCCCGTCCACCTGGAGGAAGCTCAGCGGCTCCCCCCGGTAGCTCAGGAGGATGTGCGCCGCGTCCTGCACCACGACGACCCGGTTCTTGTGGGCGAAGTCGATCACCCGCTTGTAGAAGTCCGTGGTGGCCACGGCCCCGGTCGGGCTGTTCGGGTAGTTGATGACGAGCAGCTTGGCCCGCTGCCGCACGTCGGCCGGGATGCCGTCGAGGTCCGGGTAGAAGCCGTTCTCGGCCGTCAGCGGCAGGCGGACGACCTCGCCGCCGAGGTACCGCGTCCACGTCCCGGCGACGGGGTAGCCGGGGACGGTCATGAGGGTGACGTCGCCGGGGTTGATGAAGCAGGCCGGGAGCATGGCGTAGGCCGGCTTCGACCCGATGCAGTGGCACACCTCCGTCACCGGGTCGAGGGTGACGCCGAACTGGCGCTTCATGAACTCGGCGGCGGCGTCCTTGTAGTTTTGGATGCCGTTGTCGGCGTAGCCGCGGTTCTCGACCTTGTTCGCCTCGCGGGCCAGCGCCTCGCGGACGCCCGGCGGGGCCATGTCGTCGTTCTCGCCGATCCCGAAGTCCAACAGCTGGCGCTCGGGGTGTTCGGCGAGCGCCTTCCGCTTGGCGCGCTTGATCTTCTCGAACTTGTAGATCTCGGTGCCCTTGCCGTAGCTCGCGCCGCCGATCCGGTCGGCGAACAGGGACTGGAACCAGGGGTCGGCGGACATGCCGGCAGCTCCGCGGGTCGGGAGAACGTATCCGGCTGTTGTAGGAAGTGCCGGGCGCGGGGGGCGGCGCGAAACCGCCCGGGGGTGGGAGCCCCCGGGCGGTCGGGTGGGGAGGGCCGCGGCCCCGGTTAGTCGAGGCCGTTGACGACGTCGCCGCCCGTCTTGGTGGCGAGCGCCCGGCGGGTGTTGTCCGGGGTGCTGTCCCGGAGGAACCGGACGGACCCGTCCATCAGCGCGAAGTTCGCCCCGCCGGTGTGCCGGGAGCTGAACCCCGCCCACTGGATGGTCAGCCCGGTGTTCGTGGTGTTGATCGGGATCCCGAGCGACCCGCCGAACTGCGCGTGCCCGTTCCGCGACGACACCGACGCGACCTGCCAGTACCCGACCTGGCTGTTACTGCTCGCGCTGGCGGTCGTGAGGGCCGACATCCGGTACCGCTCGCCGACCCCGACCGTGTTGCTCGTCCCGTCGACGATCGAGGTCAGGGTCACCTCACTCCCCTGGTTGAACGTCCCGTCGAACCGGGCGTGGGCGAGCCGGTTCCCGAACGCCCCGGCCCCGCCGTTGTTTCCGTCGTCCATGTGGTTGTGGTTCTCGCCCGACCCGTTGTACGCCCCCGTCGGGGTGGTCGGGTTGCCGATGACCCCGCTCAGCACCACGCCGTAGCTCGCCCCCCGGCGGCTCGGGATGGTCACCCCGTTCTCGGTCACGCTGTACGTCTCCGCGTCCGTGCTCGACGGGCAGCGGTAGACCGGGACGAAGGACTGGGCGGCGTTCAGCACCCCGGCGTTGGTGAAGTCGGGCGGGACGGCGGCCGGCATGGCGTTGAACAGCGGCCCCTGCTCGATGTACGGGAGGATGTAGTACGTCCAGAACAGCGCCCCCTCAGCAGCGCCGGTCGTGTCCCCGACTTGGATCCGGTTGCACCCCGGCGGGAGCTTGTTGTTCGCGTCGTGGAACCCGTGGATGCCGAGCATCAGCTGCTTGAGGTTGTTGGAGCACTTGGCGCGGGCGGCGGCCTCGCGGACCTTCTGGACGGCGGGCAGGAGCAGCCCGATCAGGATGGCGATGATGGCGATCACCACCAGCAGCTCGATCAGCGTGAACCCGCGGCGGGTCCGACAGGAGAGGGGCATTCGGAGCTTCCTTGTTCGTTCTAATTCTGATAACGTTGACTTTTTGGTCTATCATCGATCACTGTGAACTGAATGAAGTGTACCAGATCGACCGACGGCCGCCAGCGGAATCCCGGCGGCCGCGGGAGGGCGGTCAGGAACTGGACAGGGACAGGCGCGAGGGCGCCCGGGGACTGGGGGCGTCACCCCACCCCGCTCACACTTTGCACTCTCGTCGGGGGTGTTGGTACCGCCCCGGAGCCGGGGCCGTTCCGATGGGTTACGGGCCGCAGGGACAGGGGCCGAGGCACGGCCCCCTGTCTTGCCGGGTTACACCACGACCATCCCTTACTCCGCCCCACGCCGGCGGGGCGGCGGACATGCCCGCGGCTCCGCGGGTCGGGAGAACGTATCCGGCTGCGGTAGGAAGTGCCCGGCGCGGGGAGCGCGAAACCGCCGTTGCGGCGCGTCCTGCGGGCGGGGAGAATCCTGCAATTCAACTCTTGGGGTACCGCCCCGGCAGAACACCGGCTCACAGCGGCTCAAACCATGTGAGCCCGTCCAACACGACCCGCCCCCTGGCCTCTGCTTCAAGCCCGTCCACGTCCCACACCGGAAGGGCCATGTGGACCTTGACCAATCGGCCTTGGCCCTTTGTGGCGGCAGCCAACACCTGCCGGACGATGTCGTCGTTGCGTCGGAGTCGTTCCTGATCCCACGCCCCCGCCTCCTCCGCCGGGGAGGCGATCAGGTGCCGGAGGCGGGTGAACCAGCTGCAGCCGGTCAGTGCCCGCCACACCGCCGGGTCGAGGGTAACATCGTCCAGCCGTAGCCCGTACAAGTTCGCCAGCTGGGGGAGGCGACAGACCGCTTCGGCATCTTCTGGCCTCACCCCGCTCACCTGGACGAACTGCACCGGGCAGGCGGCGAAGGCCGCCCCCGCTTGTTCCAGAAGGGCTGCCGGGCTGGAGAACCGGGCCTCGCTGACGAACCCCCGCCAGTACCGTCCCCACTCGACCCCGGGCAGGATCGGCAGGGCGGCCCGCCAGACCGCCTCGTTGGCCGCCCGGAGCCCGGCGATACGCTCCTTCATCGGCCGCGGGTAGCGACGCCGCTCCTGCGTCCGCCACCGCTCGCAGTGCAGGCGGATGAACTCGGCACGCTCGGCGTCCCCCGGCCCGCCCCGGTCGTCCAGCCAGTCGGCGTACACCAGCCGGGGCAGGTCGTCCCACGGGGCGGCGGACACGGCCGTCAGGAACAGGTCATCCTCCGAGCGCATCTCCGCCGCCTTCACCCTGGCTGCCGCCGTGAATCGGGTCTATCCGCTCGGCGAAGTCCTTCACGCGCCAAACTCTACTCCGCCCCACGCCGGCGGGGCGGGTCGCGGTAGTCGAGCGGTGGGGGCTGGTCCTTCTTCAGCAGCGGGGAGTACGTCCGCCCGGCCAGGCGGCGGGTGTGTTCCTCCTTCGCGGCGGCGACGAGCTTCGGGTCGGTGAACAGGTCGTGGGCCGTGGCCGCCAGCGTCCGGGCCGCCAGGCTCATCCCCTGCCGGGCGATCGTCGTCCCGCCGCAGGCCACCGCCTGCCACGAGTGGCCCGGCGTCCCCGGCACCCAGCACGCCGTGCCGAAGCCCACCGTCGGCACCACCCACGACACGTCCCCCACGTCCGTCGACCCGCCGCTCGACTTGCCGGACACGTCCTCCACTTTCGTGATCGCGTCGAGCGGCACCTTCGTCTCGAACGTCTCCTGGAGCCGCAGGGCGAACTTCGTCTCCCCCGCATCGTACTTCAGGTCGTTGAGGGCCGTCAGATTCGCCTTGGCGACCTGGGCCAGGGTGTTGTTCGGGACGATCTCCAGTGTCCCGCCGAGGTAGGCCGCTTCGAGCCTCGTCTCGGTGGCCAGGGCGCCGCCTTGGGCGCACTTGAGGAGCCGCGGGTAGAGCTTCTGCACCACCTCGGCCCGCGGGTGGCGGACGTAGAAGAAGCCTTCGGCGAACTCCGGCACCACGTTGGCCGCCCCGCCCCCGCCCGTGACGGTGTGGTGGAGCCGGGTTCCATCGGGCGTGTGTTCGCGGAGGAGTTCGACGCCGTGCATCGTCAGGAGCAGGCCGTCCAGGGCGGAGCGGCCCTTCTCGGGCGAGCCGGCGGCGTGGGCGGCGACGCCGTGGAAGCGAAACTTCACCGCGATCCGCGCCAGGCACGAGGCGTCGCCGGCCGTGTTCCGCGAGCCGGGGTGCCAGTGGAGGCAGACGGCGCAGTCGTTGAACAGCCCGGCCCGCACCATGAACGCCTTCGCCGACCCGCCCTCCTCCGCCGGACAGCCGTAGAAGCGGATCGTGCCGCGGAGCCGACCGGCCCGGATCTCCTCGGCGATGGCGATCGCCGCCGACAGCGACGCCACCCCGAACACGTGGTGCCCGCAGGCGTGGCCGTAGCCGTTCCCGCCGGCCCGGACGGTGCGGACCGGGTCGGCCGTCTGGGCCAGTTCCGGCAGCGCATCGTACTCGCCGAGGATGCCGATGACCGGCCCGCCGGTGCCGAACTCGGCGACGAACGCGGTCGGGATGCCGGCCACCCCGCGGGTGACCTTGAACCCGGCCCGCTCGGCGATGTCCGCCAGCGCCTTCGCCGACTTCGATTCCTGGTAGCCCGGCTCGGCCCACTCCCAGATCTGGAGGGCGGTCGGCCAGTGGGCGGCGGCCGCGGCCCCGGCGGCCTTCACAGCAGCGTCCTTCTGGGCGAAGGAGAGGGACGGGAACAGCAGAACGGCAGCAACGGCAGCGAGTCGGCGCATCGGCGGCGGTCTCCGGGTTTCAGCTGATTCTCGCCGCCCCGGCCCGGCCGGGCAACGGGGTGTGCCCGCCCTGGCCGGTTCGCGCTGCTTCCGCCGTGCCGCGCCGGTGCGTTCGGGGGTCGGAGCCCGGAGGGCGGCGGCGTGTAGCCCGGGGTGCAACCCCGGGCGGGCGACAGCGCGGTTCGGGGGGCGTCATCCTTCCGGACACCGCCCACCCCGCCGAGGGGACGAGGAGCAATACCCCCGGTGACACCGCGCCGGCCCGCCCGGGGTTGCACCCCGGGCTACACGCGTCCCGCCCTCCGGGCTCCAACCCCCGAACGCACCGGCGGGCTGACTCCACACCGCTCACACCGATTTCAACCCGTTCACCGCAGCTGGGGCCGGTACACCCGGACCCACCCCTCCTTGAGGTCGCGGAGGGCGAAGGTGGCGTCGCCCACCGTCCGCTTCCCGCCGAAGTTCTGGTGGAGGACGCCGAGCGTCTTCCCGTCCGGGCTCACCAGTGCGATGACGGCCGTGTGGTGAGGGGCGGTCATCGAGTACGTCCCGCCGGGCTTGGGGCCGGCGAACCGCGCGTCCCGGAACTGGACGACGTCCCCGGGCACCACCTTCTTCCCGGCGGTCGCGTCCTCGGTCTGCTTCCCGTCCTTGGCCGTCACCCCGTAGATCAGCTCGCCCCAGACGTAGTCCCCCTCGGCCGGGAAGTCGCGGTAGCTCGGGCTCGACCGGCCGCCCGCGGCGAGGACGGCGTCGTTGGCGAGCGTCCAGCACTCGCCGTTGCCGACCTGCTCGCCGTACTTCTTCTTGGCGAACTCCACCACCCGGTCGTTGAGCGGGTAGGACTCGGCCTTCGCCTTGCCCGTGGCCTTCGCCTTCTGAGCCGCGGCCGGGGCCGCCGTGCCGGCGACCAGCACCAGCCCGATCAACCCGACCAGCCCGCCGCCGACCGCCGACCGCCACCGTCGCATGGCCGCACCCTCCCGGGGATCGCGTCCACCACCTACTCCCGCCGGGCCGGAAGCCGGTCGACCGGCCGGGTTCCGTTGACAACCGGCGACGACACCGTGCCCGGCCTCCGCGCTGACCGCCGACTCCCTCGTATTCCCGCTGGCCCGACGCCGAACAGTGGCCAGCAGAACCCTCGTCAAGGGGCGGCCTTGACCGCGAAGTCGAGCCCGGTCTGGCCGCCGGGCTTAATGTCGGCGGACAGCGTGGTCCGCTCGTTGAACTCGGGGGCGACGGCGGCCTCCCGGGCGGCGGCCCCCATCACCGGGTCCGGCTTCCGGGCCGGGCGGGAGGCGTTGACCCGCACCCGCTTCGCCCCCGGGAGAACGGACACCTCGTACTTCCCGTCCTTGATCGGGCCGGCGGCCGGGGTCTTGCTCCCGTCGACCGCCTCGAACACGATCTCCCCTTCGGGCAGGGGCTTGCCGTCCACCGTCACCGCCCCGGACACGCGCGCGGGGCCGTCCCCCGCGCACCCCGCGGCCGAGGTGAGCAGCGCCGCCCCCACGAACAGGGCGGCCAGTCGGGTCGTCATCGGAGCCTCGCGGTTCGGGCGGGTGCGGGAGGGGAGGGCGGCCCGCGGCCGCCCGGGGGGCGTGTGACGCCGGGTGGCGTTGACCCGTGCCGTTCGGCCCCGGGTGATAACGGCTGTCACCCCCCGGGCCGGTCCCAGGCGCGGCGGGGCGACGCGCCCCGGCGTCAGTCGTTGCCGGGAACCTCGCCCCCGGCCCGGGTGCCCATGTTCAGCCAGGTGCTGGGGGTGACGGCGTCCCGGACGAACCGCAGGCTCCCGTCCCCCATGCAGGCGTTCACCCCGCCGGTGTGCTGGCTCCGGGCGACGACGAAGGCGTTGGTGGTGGACTGGGTGCCGCACGGCGCCTTCGGGAGCGGGACGCAGTACCCCATGACGTTGTCCCCGACCGTCGAGTTCGGCGGGTAGATGGTGCTGAACTCGCTCCCGGCGTGGATCGAGTTCCACACCCGCCCGCGGACGTCGTGCTGGCTGGTGTCCTGCGCCTGGAGGAGTTCGCTGGCCATCACCGTGTTGCTCGTCCCGTCGGTCACGTCCGTCAGCCGGACCTTCGACCGGCCGTAGAACATCCCGCCCAGGGCCAGCCCGCGGGGGTCGGCGGTCGGGGTGGCGTACCCGCTCCCGAGGCAGGTGACGTAGCTGGCGTGGATGCCCTGGCCCAGGGCCGAGGTCTTCGGCGCGTTCGGGTCCGAGGGGCAGTTGAGGGTCGGGACGGCGGCGGTGGCGAACGGGCCGAAGCAGCTGTGGGTCGTCGGGGCGGTCAGGAACGTCTGCAGCTGGGCGGCCAGCGGAGCCTGCTCCAGGTAGGCTAGGCTCGGCCCGACCCAGCAGGTCCGGTCGTAGTCCTTGGGGGCGGGGTTGTCGGCGTACCAGCTGCCGGAGTAGAAGCCGAGCGGCTGCCCGGCCGGCAGCACCCCGTGGGTGTCGTGGTGGTTGTGGAGGGCCAGGGCGATCTGCTTGAGGTTGTTGGAGCACTTGGCGCGGGCGGCGGCCTCGCGGACCTTCTGGACGGCGGGCAGGAGCAGCCCGATCAGGATGGCGATGATGGCGATCACCACCAACAGCTCGATCAGCGTGAACCCGCGGCGGCGCAAGGACATGGCAGGCTCCGGACTGAAGGGAATGACGGCAGGGCGGGGAGGAGAGGGTGCCGGCCGTTCGAGCATACCGGCCTCTCTTTCGGGTGTAAACGAGAATCCCGGCGCCCTTGCGAGGCCGCTCCCGGGTCCGTAACCCAACCGGGCGACCGGGCTCACCCGCCCGCGCGGAACGGAGGCTGGCGTGCGCGTCCTGATCACCGGCGGGGCCGGGTTCATCGGCTCCCACTTGTGCGAGCGGTTCCTGGCCGACGGCCACGAGGTCGTCGCCGTCGACAACCTCGTCACCGGCCGGCTGGAGAACCTCGACCCGTTCCGGGCCGACCCGCGGTTCCGCTTCATCGGCCACGACATCTCGGGGCCGTTGAAGCTGAAGGACCGGATCGACGCCGTCCTCCACTTCGCCAGCCCGGCCAGCCCGGTGGACTACCTCGAACTGCCGATCCAGACGTTGAAGGTCGGGTCGCTGGGGACGCACAACGCCCTGGGCATCGCCAAGGCCCACGGGTCGCGGTTCCTGCTGGCGAGCACGTCGGAGGTGTACGGCGACCCGCTCGAACACCCGCAGACCGAGGCTTATTGGGGGAACGTGAACCCGGTGGGCGTGCGCGGGGTGTACGACGAGGCCAAGCGGTTCGCCGAGTCGATGACGATGGCCTACCACCGCGTCCACGCGGTCGACACGCACATCGTCCGCATCTTCAACACCTACGGCCCCCGGATGCGGCTGAAGGACGGCCGGGTGCTGCCGAACTTCATGGACCAGGCGCTGCGGGGCGAGCCGCTGACCGTGTACGGCGACGGCTCCCAGACGCGCAGCTTCTGCTACGTCACCGACCTCGTGGACGGCATCGCCCGGTTGTTGATGACCGACTTCCACGATCCGGTAAACATCGGCAACCCGGCCGAAGTGACGATCCGCGAGTTCGCCGAGGAGATCCTCGCCCTGTCCGGCCGGCCGGGGCGCGTCGAGTACCGCCCGCTGCCGCAGGACGACCCGAAAGTCCGCCGCCCGGACATCTCCCGCGCCCGCCAGCTGCTCGGGTGGGAGCCCAAGGTCGACCGCGCCGAGGGGCTGAAGCGCACGATGACCTACTTCCGCGGGCTGGTCGCCAGCTGAGCGGCGCGGTCGCCGCGCTTCTCGACCGTCACGGCAACCACTGGCACCTCGTCCAACCTGCCCCAGAGCCGCCGGTGACACCACCCCCGCCGCCGTCACCCGTTGACCCGCGGGTGCTGCTCGCGGCCGAACGCACCCTGCTCGCGTGGGTGCGGACCGGACTGGCGCTGATGGGGTTCGGCTTCGTCGTCGCCCGGTTCGGGCTGTTCCTCCGCGAACTCGCCGCGGCCCGGGGCGGGCCGGTCCCGGACGGCCGGGGCGAGTCGCTGTGGCTCGGCGTCGGGCTCGTCGGGCTGGGGGTGGTCGTGCTGGCCGGGGCCGGCTGGCGGCACCGCCGCTACGCGGCGGCCCTTGTGGCCGGGGACGATGTGCCCGCCCCGGCCCAGACGTTCGGGCTGGTCGTGACGGCGGTGCTGGTCGCGGCCGGGGTCGGGCTCGCGGCCTACCTGCTCGCCGCGGGCTGACCGCGGTCAGCGGCGCCGGCCGGGCCGGCCGCGGGGCGGCGGGGCGGCCGGCCCGCGCTTCCCGTCCGCCGGCACCAGCCGGAAGTCGAGCATCCGCTTCGGCAGGTCCACGCGCGCCACCTCCACCCTCACCCGGTCGCCGAGCCGGAAGCGCCGGCCGGTCCGCCCGCCCTCCAGGGCGTGGCCGGCCTCGTCGAAGTGGTAGTAGTCGTCCACCAGCGACGAGATGTGGACCAGCCCCTCGGCCGGGAACTGCTCGACCTGCGTGAAGAAGCCGTAGTCGGCCACGCCGGTGATGACCGCGTCGAACCGCTCGCCGAGCCGGCGGCTCAGGAACGTCAGGATGCGGACCTTCACCAGCTCGCGCTCGGCCGTCTCGGCCCGGCGCTCCATCCGCGAGCAGTGGTCGCCGAGGGCGGTCAGTTCGGTCAGGTCGGCGGCGGCCCGGCCGGTCTTGATCCAGCGGTCGAGGAGGCGGTGGACGACGAGGTCCGGGTAGCGGCGGATGGGCGAGGTGAAGTGGCAGTAGTGAATGCTGGCCAGGGCGTAGTGCTCGTCCTGGACCGGCGAGTACGCCGCCTGCTTGAGGCTCCGCAGCAGCGCGAAGTGGACGGCGGCCCGCTCCGGCTTGTCGGCCGTCTCGGTGAGGACGCGCTGGAGTTCGCCGCGGTCCTGCGGGCGGCGGATCGGGTAGCCGAGGATGCCGGCGAAGCGGGCGAACGCCTCCAGCTTCTCCTCCTTCGGCGCCGGGTGGACGCGGCGGAGGAACGGGATTTCTTCGCGCGTGAGGTGCTCGGCGACCGCCTCGTTGGCGGCCAGCATGAACTCCTCGATCACCTGATGGCTCAGGTCGTTCTTGGCGAAGTGGGCGCCGGTCATGCGGCCGTCGGCATCGTACTCCAGCACCGCCTCGGGCATGGTGAGTTCGAGGGCGCCGCGCTTCAGTCGTTTCTTCCGGAGCAGCAGCGCCAGGTCGCGCATCCGCTTCAGCAGGGCGAGAACGTCGGGCTCGACGGGTTTCGGCTCGGAGCCTTCCAGCCCCGGTGGGGCGTCCGCACTCAGCCCAGGGCGGGAGCCCTGGGCGACGTCGGCGGGGTCACGCGGACGCGAACCGGCCGGCGCCGCGTCCGCGGTGTTCGGGGATCGTTGGCCGTCCCGCGCCGCGGCCCCGGCCGGTTCGCGCCGGCCGCCCGCCAAGTCGTCGAAGACGGCCTGGACCTGCTCGTAGTTGAACCGCCTCCGCACCCGGATCGCGCCGTTGTGGAAGGAGACGTGCCCCTTCTGGACCCCGGGGGTGAACTCCATCCGCACCGTCTTCACGTAGCGGAGTTTGCCCTCCTGGAGGCTGGCCAGCCCGTTCGAGATTACCTCCGGGAACATCGGGATGACCTTCTGCGGCAGGTAGACGCTCGTCGCCCGCCGCCGGGCCTCCCCGTCCAGGTGGCCGCCGGGCCGGGCGAAGTGGCCCACGTCGGCGATGTGGACGGTCAGCTCCCAGTGCTTCGTCTTCGGGTCGATGGTCACGCTCACCGCGTCGTCGAAGTCGCGGGCGTCGGCCGGGTCGATGGTGACGACGAGGTCGTCCGTGAAGTCGGTGCGGCCGTCGAGGTCGTTTTCGGAGAACGCGTCCGCCGCCTGCCGGGCTTCGGCCAGAGCCTCCGGGGGGAACTCCTCCGGCAGCCCGAGCGCCTTGATGACCGAGCGCGTGTCCACGCCCGGGTCGCCGTGCGCCCCCAGCACCTCGGTGACGACGCCCTCGCCGCGCCGCTCGGACGTGGGGAAGCGGAGCAGGTCGATCACCACCTTGTCCTGCGGCCGCACCCCCTTCGCCCCGGGGTCGCCGACCGACACGCTGTTGGCGAACAGCGTCCCGTCCACGCGGACGAACGCCTCCCCGTCGCGCTCGAAGTAGGTGCCCACGAACGTCCGGGTGGCCCGCTTCAGGACCGTCACCACCTCGCCGGCCGGGTCGCGGAGCTTGCTGGCGAGGCGGGTGATGCGGACGACCACCTCGTCGCCGGTGGAGGCGTCGAGCGCCTTGTCCTCGCGGATGAAGATGTCGGGGCCGGCGGTGCCGTCCACGGGGTGCGGGCGGACGTGCCCGGCCCCGGAGCCGGTGCGGCGGTAGACGCCGACGGCCGTGCCGTGCGGGTCGGCGGCGCGGAGCGTCTGGTTCTTGCCGACCGCGAGGCGCCCGTCGCGGACGAGCGCCTTGATCGTCTGGCGGAACTCGGGGTACTGGTCGTCCGGCAGGTTCATCCGCTTGGCGAGCACCTTCGCCTTGACCGGCGAGTAGCTCGGGCGGGTGACCGCGTGGACGATCCGGGAAACGAGGTCGGACATCGGTGGGGGCCGGGGCGGCGGGGGATAGAACTGCCGAATTATACCCCGGCGCGGGTCACGGGCGGCCGGGGCTGGGCGGCGGAAGTCTGGGCCGCCCCCCGGCGGGCGGTCTACAGCCCGAGGACGTCGGCCATCGTGTACCGGCCGGCGGTCTTGGTCGCCAGGAACTTTGCCGCCAGCAGGGCGCCGCGGGCGTAGCTGTCCCGGCTGTGGCCCTTGTGGACGAGTTCGAGTGTCTCGCCGAGGGTGCTGAAGATGATGGTGTGCTCGCCGACGTTGTCGCCGGCGCGGACCGCGTGCAGCCCGATCTCGTCGGCCTGCCGCTCGCCCACCAGCCCTTCCCGGCCGTGGACGAACCGCCCGCCCTGCACCTCCCGGATGACCTCGGCGAAGTGGACGGCGGTGCCGCTCGGCGAGTCCTTCTTGTAGCGGTGGTGCCGCTCGACGATCTCGGCGTCGAACCCCTTGCCGTGGAGCGCCTCGGCGGCCTGCCGCACGAGCTTGAACAGCAGGTTCACCACAAGGCTCATGTTCGGGGCGAACAGGACGGCGGTGTCGTGCGCGGCGGCCTCGATCTCGGCCTTCTGGGCCTCGGTGTGGCCGGTGGTAGCGACGACGAGCGGGATGCGGCGGGCGACGCAGACGGGCAGAACGGCCATCGTCCCGGCGGGGGCGGAGAAGTCGATGACGCACTCCGGCCGGGGCTCCAGCGGCAGGTCGGCGGAGACGGGCACGCCGACCTGCCCCACCCCGGCGAGTTCGCCAGCGTCGCGCCCGAGAGTGGGGGAGCCGGGGGCGTCGAGCGCGGCGACGACCTTCAGGCCGGCGTCCTCCCTGGCCAGTGCCACGAGCCGCTGCCCCATCCGCCCGCCCGCCCCGTTGATCGCAATCGTGGTCTTCATAGGTTCGGCCGTCCGTCTGCTTGGTTTTCGGAGAGGTGCTTCCGCACGTGTGGATCGAGTGCGCGCGTACCCGTGACACCGCGGAGGTGGCTCGCCCCCTCACCCCGCGTGCTTCGCCGCGACCCTCTCCCCCGAGGGGAGAGGGTCTGAAGGCGTCCGGCTGACCGCCTTGCCCACCACCAGGGGAGCGCGGTTGCGGACCGAGAGGGCGGGGGAGCCCTCCCTCTCCCCTCGGGGGAGAGGGTCGCGGCGAAGCACGCGGGGTGAGGGGGGGTCACCTTCGGAGACAAACCGACTGCTAACTCGACCCGAACAACCTACTGATACTCACGCCCGAGCCCCGAAGAAGTCCTCCTCCGTGATCGGGGCGTTGAAATCCTCCCGCATGACCATTGCACCGGGGTGCATGCCGAAGATTACCCGTCCCGGCCGGGGAGCTGGGCCACGTCGATCGTGACCGTCGCCACGCGGAGCCCTCCGGGCGGTTGTGTTCACCCCCACCATACCAGACCGGCCCGCCGCCCGACACGGGACACCGCGGCCCGGCACGCGGTTCGCTCCTGCCCGGCGCGGGAGGGGTGCCGTGAACGTCCTGGTCATCGACGTCGGCGGGTCGCACGTCAAGCTGCTCGCCACCGGGCAACCGGCCGCGCGCCGGTTCGACTCCGGCCGGCACTTCACCCCCGTCGCCCTCGTCGAGGAGGTCCGCAAGCGCGTCCTCGACTGGCCCTACGATGCCGTCTCCCTCGGCTACCCCGGGGCGGTCGGCCCGAGCGGGCCGGAGGCCGAGCCGGGGAACCTCGGGCCGGGGTGGGTCGGGTTCGACTTCGCCGCCGCCCTCGACCGCCCGGTCCGCGTGGTGAACGACGCGGCCATGCAGGCTCTCGGGGCGTACACCGGCGGGCGGATGCTGTTCCTGGGGCTCGGCACCGGGCTCGGGTCGGCACTCGTGACCGACCGGGTGGTCGTCCCCCTCGAACTCGGCAACCTGCCGTTCGGCCGGCGGGAGTCGATGGCCGACCGGCTCGGCAAGCGTGGCCTGAAGCGGCACGGGGAGGAACAGTGGCAGCAGTCGGTGGCCGAGGCGGTCGGCCGGCTGCGGGCCGCGTTCGGCGCCGACTACGTGGTCCTCGGCGGGGGGAACGCCAAGCGCGTCCGGCCGCTCCCGGCCCACACCCGCCGGGGCGGGAACGAGGACGCCTTCACCGGCGGCTTCCGGCTGTGGGAGGAGGAGGTGGACCCGCACAGCTGCCCGGTCGCGGCGGCCTGGCGGGTGGTTCGGTGACACGGAGGGAGTGATGCACTACCTGGCCCTGGCGACGGATTACGACGGGACCATCGCCCACGACGGGGTGGTGGACGCCCCCACCCTGGCCGCCCTCCGCCGGGTCCGCGCGTCCGGCCGCCAGCTGATCCTGGTGAGCGGGCGGGAACTCGAAGACCTGCTCGCCACCTTCCCGCAGGTGGACCTGTTCGACCGGATGGTGCTGGAGAACGGCGCCCTCCTCTACGACCCGGCCACGCGGGAGGCCCGGCCGGTGGCCGAGCCGCCGCCGCCGGCGCTGCTGGCCGAGTTGGAGCGGCGTGGGGTGCCGCTGTCGGCCGGGCAGTCGATCGTGGCGACGGTGGTGCCCCACGAGCACGCCGTCCTGGCGGCGATCCGCGACCTGGGGCTGGAGTGGCACGTCGTGTTCAACAAGGGGGCGGTGATGGCTCTCCCCCCCGGGGTGACGAAGGCCACCGGGCTGGTCCCGGCGCTGGCGGACCTGGGCATCCCCGCGGACCGGGTGGTGGGGGTGGGGGACGCGGAGAACGACCACGCCTTCCTTCAGCTGTGCGGGCTGTCGGCGGCGGTGGCAAACGCCCTCCCGGCGGTGAAGGCGGCGGCCGACCTGGTGACCGCCGGGCCGCGCGGGCAGGGGGTGACCGAACTCATCGACCGCCTCCTGGCCGACGACCTCGCCGGGGTCCGCCCCCGCCGCGAACACCACCCGCCCGGCCCGGCCGCCGGTTCGTGACGCGCGCAGTCGGGTTGTCGGGGGTGGGCGGCGGGCGGTATCATGCCTCCCAACCAGCCCCTTCTCCGGACGACGGGTAGGCCGTGGCGAAGGATCCCCTCCAGCCGGACCGCTGCGCCCTCCTCCTGTCCGCCCTGGCGGCGCCGGAGCGGCTGCGCATCGTCCGCTTCCTCATCGACGGCCCGCGCTGCGTCACCGACATCGCCGAGATGCTCGGCGTGCCGGCCGTGAACGTCTCCCACCACCTCAACGTCCTCAAGCAGTCCGGGCTCATCGCCGGCAAGAAGGCCGGGCGGTTCGTCCACTACGGGCTGACCCCCGGCGTCCTTGAGGACGTCGTCCAGGCCGGGGTACCGCGCGAGGCTCTGAACCTCGGCTGCTGCCGGCTCGAACTCCCCGCCGACCAGCGTCCCTGCTGACCCCGGCCGCTACGACCGCACCACCTCGGCCACGTCCAGCACGTACACCTGCCGCTCCGGGCCGTGGCAGCCGTCCACGCACACCTTCGTCCCCGTGCGGTCCCAGCGCGGGTGGAGGTCGCAGCGGACCGGCCCGGTGAACCGCGGCGGGGAGTGGAAGGCGTTCAGCGGGTAGCGCCGGCCGGTGGCCGCCTTCAGCAGCATGAGGTGCTGGTTCCGGCCCGCGTCCGGGTAGGTGTCGTTCAGCACCCAGGCCCGGTCCGGCGAGTACGAGCAGTGCCCGTCCTGCGTCACGTCCGGGAACACCGCCGCCGGGGGTTGGCCGCCGGCGGCGTCGAGGAGGTAGAAGCGGTTGCCCCGGTCGGCGGTCCGCGCCCAGGCCAGGATCGTGGTCTCGTCGCGCCAGTCGTAGTGCGACACCATCCCGACGTCGTGGACGAGCCGCAGCCCGGTGCCGTCCGCGGCCGCCGCGAACAGCCGGGTCTGCCACGTCCGGTCGGCCGGCTTCTTCCAGCGGTGGAGGAAGGCGAACCGGGTGCCCCCCGGGCTGTACTGGAGGTGGTTGACCCAGTGGTGCGCCCCGGCGAACCGGTCGTCCGGCCGGAGGGCCGCCAGCTGGCGCAGGGTGACGACGAGGTCGTGTCGGCCGGTGCCGAGGTCCATCCGCCACACGCCCAGCTGATCGGGGGCGGGGTCGTCGGCGAACCGCTCGGGGTAACTCGCGTACCCGTACCCCGGGCGCAGCCGGTGGAGGCGGGCGAAGTCGAGCGTCACCGCCTCCGTTCCCGACGGGCGGACCGCGTACACCGGCAGCGGCAGGGTGCGGGTGCGGCCCGTGGCGGTGTCGAGGACCGTGGCCGACGGGCGGCCGTCGGTGAGGCTGTTGAAGACGACCTCGGTGCCGCCCGGGGTGCCGAGCCACTGGAGCATCGTCCCCTGCTGCCAGCCCCAGGCCACCGTCCGGGCGAGCGGGGTGAACCGGTCGCCGTCACGCAGGTCCACCGTGCCGACGGTGAGCGGGTCGTCCGTGGCCGGCTGCCGGCCGGCGAAGGCGACCTGATTCACCAGCAGGTAGCGGCCGGTGCGGTCCCAGGGGGTTTTGTCGTAGTAGCCGAAGAAGTGGTGGTTCGGCCCGCGGGTGACGGCCCGGGCCGGGACGGGCGTCGCGGCCTCGGGGCGGGGCTGCCGCCCGGCCGCGGCGGGGCCGACCAGCCCGGCGGCGGCCGCGGCGAATTCCCGGCGGGAGAGGGTGTCCATCGGAACCCCGGGGTCGGATGATGCGTCGGAGACGGTGCTGCCGTTGTAGCGACCCCGGAGCCCTTCTCATGCGCGCCGCGTCCGCCCTGTTCCTCCTCTCCGTCAGCCTCGTCGCTTCGACCGATCCGGCGGCCGTGGCCCAGCCGAAGGCGGTGACGATCAAGCTGGACAAGCTGTCGGCCCCGGCGCCGGCCGGCTGGGTGAGCGAGAAGCCGAGCAACCGCCTCCGCTCGTACCAGTTCCAACTGCCGGGCGAGAAGGACGGCCCGGCCGGCGAGTTCAACGTGATGCCGGAGAGCAACCCGAAGGCGGAGGTGGTGTTCCCCCGGTGGAAAGGCCAGTTCGTGCCGCCGGACGGGAAGACCGCGGACGACATCAGCAAGGTGTCGAAGCTGGAGCTGAAGGGGGCGACGGTCGAGCTGCTGGACGTGACCGGGACGTGGCGGTACAGGGAGCGGCCGTTCGACCCGAAGTCGAAGGAGGAGCTCCGGGAGGACCACCGGGTGGTGTGGGCGGTGGTGGCGGAGAAGGACGAGGCGTTCCACGCCCGGCTGAGCGGCCCGAGGGCCGTGGTGGACAAGCACTACCCGGCCTTCGAGGCGTGGCTGAAAGCGCTCAAGTGAGGGGGTAGGGGGCGGCCAGTCGTCCACCGGTCCCGGAGGGCCGGCCTGTGACGCGGGTTGTCCCTGTCAGCTGAGGGGCCATCGGCGGTCCTGGAGTGTGTTCCTGTCCCGCGGCCGCCACACCGTCAGGGCCACCACCGCCCCACATCAATAATCGCTTGAACCAATTCGCCCAGTACCTCGTCGGCGTGGCTGCCCGCCAGGGTTGTTAAGACGGGGGTGAGGACGCGGAGGTCGACCAGGAAGCGTTCGCGTGGCCTCTGAGCCGACAGGTGGAGTGCCTCGGCCCACACGACGCCGAGGGCGGATTCGGACATGGCGACCAGGTAGGGGACCAGGCCGGACAGGGCGTCGGCGCGGGCTCCCTCGTCCCGGATACCTCTGGCGGCCGCCAGGGCGTCGGCCAGGAGCGACTCCGGCAGGTGCGGGGCCAACCTCGACAGCGCAGCCGCACGACTTCCTTCGGACTGGACGGCCCTGGCGGCCGCCAGGGCGTCGGCCAGAACGAACCAGCGTTCGCCCTCCGGCAGGTGCGGGGCCAGGCCGGACAGGGCGTCGGCGCGGGCCCCCTCGTCCCGGATACCTCTGGCGGCCGCCAGGGCGTCGGCCAGCAGGGGACCCGGCAGGTGCGGGGCCAGGCCGGACAGGGCGTCCGCGCGGGCTCCCTCGGATTCGAGTGCCTTGGCCGTCGTCAGGGCGTTGGCCAACAGGGGATCCGGCAGGTGCGGGGCCAGGCCGGACAGGGCGGTGGCACAGTCCCACTGGTCCCGGATGTCTTTGGCGGTCGCCAGGGCGTCGGCCAGGAGCGACTCCGGCAGGTGCGGGGCCAACCTCGACAGCGCGCGGACTCGGGCTTCCGAGTCCCAGAGAGCCTTAACGGCCGCCAAGGCTCCGGCCAAGGCGGGTTCGCGCAAGCCCTTCGGCAAGCACGGGGCCAGGCCGGATAGCGCGGTGGTGCGGTCGTGCTTGTCCCGGATGCCTTCGGCGGCCGCCAGGGCGTCGGCCAAGAGCGACTCCGACAGGTACGGGGCCAGGCCGGACAGCGCGCGGGCTCGGGCCCACTCGTCCCGGAGAGCCTTGGCGGCCGCCAGGGCGTCGGCCAGCAGGGTCGCCGGCAGGTGCGGGGCCAAGCCAGCCAGCGCGCGGACCCGGGCTCCCTCGGATTCGAGCACCTTGGCGGTCGCCAGGGCGTTGGCCAACAGGGGGTCCGGCAGGTGCGGGGCCAAACCGGACAGGGCGGTAACGCAGTCCCCCTCGTCCCGGATGCCCTTGGCGGTCGCCAGGGCGTCGGCCAGCAGGGGCTCCGGCAGGTGCGGGGCCAGGCCGGACAGCGCGCGGGCCCGGGCCTGTTCGTCTCGGATGTCCTTGGCGGCCGCCAGGGCGTCGGCCAGCAGGGAGCCCGGCAGGTGCGGGGCCAGACCAGGCAGCGTGCGGGCCCGGTCCCCCTCGTCCCGGAGAGCCCTAACGGCCGCCAGGGCTTCGGCCAGAGCCACGGCCAGTAGAGCCCCGGGCAGGTGCGGGGCCAAACCGGCCAGCGCGCGGGCTCGGTCCTCCTCGTCCCGGATGGCCTTAACCGCTGCCAGGGCGTCGGCCAGCAGGGGCTCCGGCAGGTGCGGGGCCAGGCCGGACAGCGCGCGGGCCCGGGCCTCCTCGTCCCGGATGTCCTTGGCGGCCGCCAGGGCGTCGGCCAGCAGGGAGCCCGGCAGGTGCGGGGCCAAACCGGCCAGCGCGTCGGTGCGATCCCCTTCGTCCCCGATGTCGCCGACGGCCGCCAGAGCTTCGGGCAGAGTCGCAGCCAGCAGGGACTCCGGCAGGTGCGGGGCCAGGCCGGACAGGGCGTCGGCGCGGGCCACCTTGTCCCGGATGTCTTTGGCGGCCGCCAGGGCCGCAGCCAGCAGGGACTCCGGCAGGTGCGGGGCCAGGCCGGACAGCGCGCGGGCCCGGGCCCCCTCGTCCCGGATGGCCCGGGCGGCAGTCAGAGCTCTGGTCAGTAAGGGTTCTGGAAGGTGCGGAACCAGGTCGGACAGGGCGTTAGCGCGGGCTCCCCCATCTGGGATTATTCTGACAGATGACAGAGCCTCGACCAGGACGGGTTCGCGCTGCCCCTCCGGCAGGTGCGGGGCCAGGCCGGACAGCGCGCGGGCGCGATCCCCCTCCCCCGGGATGGCCTTGGCGGCTGTCAGGGCGCCGGCCAGCAGCAACTCCAGCAGATGCGGGACTAGGTCGGCCGGGACGCAGGCTCCCTCGTCCGGAGGAGCCTGGGCGGCGGACAGAACCCTGGCCAGGGCAGTCCGTTGTTGTCCCTCCGGCATGTGGGGTATCAGACTTGCTAGGGCGCGCGGGCGGTCCACCGTAATCCGGGTGTCGTTGGCGGCCGCCAGGGCCGCCGCCAGCAGGGTCGCCGGGAGGTACGGGGCCAAGCCGGACAGCGCACGGGTTCGGGCATCCTCGTAGGGGATGGCCTTGGCGGCCGCCAGGGCGTCGGCCAGCAGGGTCGCCGGGAGGTACGGGGCCAGGCCGGACAGCGCGTCGGCGTGGGCCACCTTGTCCGGGATGGCCTTGGCGGCCGCCAGGGCGTCGGCCAGCAGGGTCGCCGGGAGGTACGGGGCCAGGCCGGACAGCGTGCGGGCCCGATCCCTCTCCTTCCGTATCGCCTTGGCGGCCGCCAGGGCGTCGGCCAGCAGGGTCGCCGGGAGGTACGGGGCCAAGCCGGACAACACGCGGGTGCGGTCCCCCTCGTCCGGGATGACCTTGGCGGCCGCCAGGGCGTCGGCCAGCAGGGTCGCCGGGAGGTACGGGGCCAAACCGGCCAACGCGTCGGCGCGGGCCAGTTCGTCCGGGATGGCCTTGGCACTCGCCAGGGCGTCGGCCAGCAGGGGTTCCGGGAGGTGCGGAGCCAGGCCGGACAGCGCCGCCGCCCGGGCCACTTCGTCCGGGATGGCCTTGGCACTCGCCAGGGCATCCGACAACAGCCGGCCTCGGTCCACCGCACCCGCCAAGGGGACGAGAACTCGCAGCGCCGCCGCCTTCTGGATCAGATCGGGCGCCCTGCGGGCGTACAGGAGGGCGTGCTCCAGGGGCCACCGCGTTTGCCTTACCAACTCTCCCAGGAGTGCGGGCGGGACGTTCCCTGCCAGGCTGTTCAGCGACGCGGTCACCAGGGCGTAGCGGCACTGGAGCCCGAGGGCCGCCGCCCGCCCGCCGATAAACTCCTGGTCGGCTCGCTCCCAGGCGTACCCGACGTCTTCTGCGAACACGGCCGGCTGACCGAGGCGCTCGTTCGCCTCGAACCAGCCGTTCTGCCGCTCCGCAGTGTCCTCTCGCAAAAGGAGGTGCAGGTCGTCAACCCGACCCGCCTGCGCCAAGTGCCAGGCCAGGCGGCGGTGGATGTAGCCGTCCCCGGGGAGCGTGTGCCACAGCCCGCCTCGGGTGCGGTTCCGGTAGCGGTCCAGCAGAGTGCCGTGCCCCCCCTCCCGCGTCAGGCCGAGCCCCGGCAGCGCTCCGACCTGCTTCGGCGGGTCTGACTCGGTTACCAGGAGTCGGGCGCAGTCGTGTAGGAAGTCGTGGACCCGGTAGGCTCGCCACCCCCGTTCGCCGACCCGCACGGGGGCGACGGGTTGGAGCAACGCCTCGCCCCACAGGTGCTCCAGGAGGCCGTCCGCCTCTTCCTCTGACATCGCCCAGAGGGTAGACGCCATGGGGGCGGACAGGGTGGTGTCGTCGGGCAGTACCCCCAGCCAGGCGAAGTACCGCAACGCTTCCCGGGAATCCTCGTACAGGGCACGCAGGCTCAGCTGGAGGGAGGCGGCTAACTGGACCCTGCCCCGCCCGGCCGCCGGCTTCTTCCACCGGGAAGTCGGGTCGTCGAGCGCATCCAGCCGGGCGACCTCCTGGCCGAGTTTTTTCAGCAGGTCATCCCAGGAAACCCCCCGGGCGAGGCGGGCCGCGGCCAGCTCCAGGGCCAGCGGCAGCCGGCCCACCGCCTCGGCCAACAGGCGCGCCGGGGTCCGGTCCCGGTCCTCCAGCGGCCGCGGCAGCCGGGATCCCAGAAGCTCCACCGCCTGTTCCGGGCTCAGCACGTTCAGTTCGAGGGAGGCCGCGCCCAGGTCGTCGGCGATGCTGTACCGGCGGGTCGTCACCAGGAACCGGCAGCGCGGGCCGCCGACGCGGAAGTGCTCCGCGTGCTCGGACTGCCAGGCGTCGTCCGCCACCAGCAGGACGGCCCGGTCGGCGAGCAGCTGGCGCAGCCGGGCCGCGACCGAGGCGGCGTCCGTGGCCCGGAACTCGTAGTCGCCCAACTCGCGGAGCCAGTTGCCCAGCAGCGACGCCATCTCGGGGTTCTGGCCGAGGGTGGCCCACAGGACGCCGTCCGGGAACCGCTTGCGCATCGCGGGCTTGCAGGCCACGACGGCGGCCAGGGTCGACTTGCCGATCCCGCCCTGTCCGAACACCGCGCCGACCACGACGCCGCGCTGGTCGTCCGCGAGGAGGAGTTTCTTCAGCTTTTTCTCCTCCGCCGGTCGGTCGACGTAACCCGCCGGCACCGGCGGCACCTGGAGCGGCACGAACGGGCCGCCCGCCGCGGCCCCGAGGGAGAGCCGGAGTTGTTGGGCGACCTTCTGTAACCCGTCGTGTCCTGGCCGCTCCGCTCGCGCGGCGGCCAGCAGCTTTTCCGTGTCCCCGCCCCGGCTTACGGCCGTAACGAGGTCGAAGACGACGTGCGGGAACGAACCCGGCTCGGCGACGTGGCCGAGTGGCTTGTTCAGGGCGACGTGGACGACCTCGTTGAGTTCCGGGGGGGTGAACGCCTCGCACAGCGCGTCGCGGAGTTGTTTGAGTTGCAGCCCGGTGAGGGGCATAGGTGGCTCCGGGCCGTCCGGGGGTGTTCGGACGGGGCGGGTGCGAGCACGGCAGGCCGAGGGTCCGATCTTCTTGCACTGTACCCGATTCCGCTCTCCCGGGCCAGCGCCGGCCGCGCCCGCTTGTTCCCACCCCCCCGGCTTCATAAGTTCTACCCCGACCGCTCCTCTCTCCGGTCCCCCGCACACTCACACCGTCCCCGATGCGCGCCGTCCTCCAGCGTGTCCGCCGGGCGGCCGTCACGGTCGGGGGCGAGACCGTCGGCGCCGTCGGGGCCGGCTGGCTCGTCCTCCTCGGGGTCGCGCCGGCCGACACCGCGGCCGAGGTGACCTGGCTGGCCGACAAGGTGGCGAACCTGCGGGCGTTCGAGGACAATGACGGGAAGATGAACCGCTCGGTGCTGGACGTCGGCGGCGGGGTGCTGGTGGTGAGCCAGTTCACCCTGTACGGCGACTGCCGCAAGGGCCGCCGGCCGAGTTTCACCGGGGCCGCGCCGCCCGCCGTCGCCGAGCCGCTGTACGAGCGGTTCGCGGCCGAGCTGCGGGCGGCCGGCCTGCCGGTCGCCACCGGCCGGTTCGGGGCCGACATGCAGGTGGAGTTGGTGAACGACGGCCCGGTGACGTTCGTACTGGATACCGCGGGTGGGTCGTAAGCGGACGGGAATAGGCCGGGCGGACCGGGTTCTATATCGTTGACGGGGCTGGGGCGGCGGCCTACCATCGGGCCGCCGCCCGCTCTCCACCTTCGGGGGACACGCCGTGGATCGTCGTCGCTTTCTCGCCGCCGCCACCGGGCTGGCGGCCGGGTCGATGGCCGGGTGCGGCGGGAGCCGGTCGGACGGGAACGTCATCCGGATCATCTCCAGCATGCCCCGGACCGGCAGCGCCAAGGGGCAGACCGACACCATCGTCAACGGCATCCGGATGGCCCTCGCCGAGTACGGCGACCCCACCCCCACGGTGGCCGGGTTCACGATCGACTACAAGGACGAGGACGACGCCACCGCCGCCACCGGGAACTGGACGGCCGAGCAGGAGACCCGCAACGCCCAGCTGGCCGAGCGGGACGCCGACGTGATGGCCTACATCGGGCCGTACAACTCGGGCGCCGCCAGCATCTCCGCCCCGATCCTCAACCAGGCCGGGGTGGTCCAGATCTCCCCCGCCGTCACCTGGCCGGGGATCACCAAGCCCGGGTACAAGCCGGGCGAGCCGGCCGCCTACCAGCCGTCCGGGAAGAAGCACTTCTGCCGGGTCGTGCCGACCGACGAGATCCAGTCCCTGGTCGGGGCCGCGTTCATCCGCGACCAGCTGAAGAAGCGGCGGGTGTACCTGATCGACGACCGGCAGGTGTACGGCAAGGGGGTGGCCGACCTGTTCGCCCTGGTCGCCCCGAAGGTCCAGATCGAGGTCGTCGGCCGCGACGGGATCGACACCGGGGCGACCGACTACAAGGCGCTGATGCGGCGGATCGCCGGCGACCGGCCGGAGGCGGTCTACTTCGGCGGCACCACCCAGACCAACGCCGGGCAGGTGGCCAAGGATCTGAAGGCCATCATCCCCGGGTGCCCCCTGGTCGTCCCGGACGGGTGCTACGAGCAGTCGTTCATCACCGCCGCCGGGGCCGACGCGGTCAACGGCCTGGCCTACGCCACCTTCGGCGGGCTCGACCCGAACAAGCTGACCGGCCCCGGGAAGAAGTTCGTGGACGCCTACAAGGAGAAGTACAAGAACCCGCCGGAGGGGTACGCGATCTACGGGTACGAGTGCGGCAAGGTGGTGATGGAGGCGATCAAGCGGGTCGGGCGGAAGGACCGCGACGCCATCCGCGAGGCCGTCCTCGCCACCCGCGACTTCGACCTGGGCGCGCTCGGGAAGTGGGGCTTCGACGAGAACGGCGACACCACCCAGGCGACGTTCACCGTCTCGGCGGTCGAGAACGGGCAGTTCAAGCCGGCCAAGGAGTACGGCGGGGACGAGATCCAGAAGCTCCAGCGGGGCTGACCCGCCCCGCCGCCCCCGCCCGCCCCGCCGCCCTTGCCGGTGCCTATGACCCCGCTGTTCGCCCAGACCGACACGGCCGCCGGCCTCTGGCAGTTCGTACTGCTGGGGCTGGTGAACGGGTCGCTGTACGCCCTGATCGCCCTCGGCTACTCGATGGTCTACGGGATCGTCGAGCTCATCAACTTCGCCCACGGCGACCTGTTCATGCTCGGGGCGTTCCTCGCCCTGACCATCCTGCTCGCCGTGGCGCCGGCCGCCGGCACCGCGGCGGCGCTGGCCGTTCTGGCGGTGATGCTCGCCGCCGCCCCGGTCTTCTGCGCCGCCCTGAACGTGGCCGTGGACCGGGTCATCTACCGCCCGCTCCGGACCGCCCCGAAGCTGGCCCCGCTGGTGTCCGCCATCGGCGTCAGCTTCGTGTTCATGAACGTCGGCCAGTTCTGGTACGGCCCGCTCCCCCAGAACTTCCCCCAGATCCTCCCGGCCGGCGAGCTGTTCCCGGGGTTCGGGTACCGGGAGCTGCTCGTGGTCGGGGTGACCGTCCCGTCGATGGTCGGGCTCACCCTGTTCGTGCGGTACGCGACGCTCGGCAAGGCGATGCGGGCGGTGGCCCAGAACCCGACCGCGGCCCGGCTCATGGGGGTCGACGTGGACCGGGTGATCGCCGCCACCTTCGCCATCGGCGGCGGCCTGGCCGGGCTCGCGAGCGTCGTCTACGGCCTGTACAACGGGACGGTCGGCTACCAGATGGGGTTCACCAACGGGCTGTACGCCTTCACCGCCGCCGTGGTCGGCGGGATCGGCAGCCTCCCCGGGGCAGTCCTCGGCGGCCTCCTCATCGGGCTGGTGCGGTCGCTCGGGAGCGCCTACGTGGACGAGAAGTGGTCGCCGGCCCTGATCTTCCTGATCCTCATCGTCATTCTCATCTTCCGCCCGGCCGGGCTCCTCGGCTCGCGCACCCGGGAGAAGGTATGACCCGCCCCGGCCTACCGGCCCTGTACCCGGCCCTGATCGGCCTGGCCCTCGCCGGGCTGGTCGCGTACCCGCTGGTCCCCGGGACCGACCCGGTGATCGGCGGCCAGCTGATCCCGTTGTTCGTGTACGCCCTGCTGGCCCTCGGGCTGAACGTGGTGGTCGGGTCGGCCGGGCTGCTGCACCTCGGCATCGCCGCCTTCTTCGGGATCGGAGCCTACACCGCCGGCCTCCTGACGACACGCACCCTGCCGTTCCAGCAGAGTTTCGTCGTCGCGGCGGTCGCCGCGGCGGTGGTCGCGGCCGCCGCCGGCGTGGCCACCGCCGCCCCCACCCTCCGCCTCCGCGGCGACTACTTCGCCCTCGTCACCCTCGGCTTCGGGCAGATCCTAATCTACCTGATCACCAACCTCGAGAACTTCACCGAGGGGACGCAGGGGATCAAGCAGATCTACGTCGCCCCGCTCCCGGGCGGGAGTTACGCCGGGGCCAACGCCGCCCTCGGGCTGCGCGACTGGCAGGGCTACCCGTTCTTCTACTACCTGTGCCTGGGCGTGCTGGCCGGGACCGCCCTGCTGCTGCGGAACCTGGAGCGGAGCCCGCTCGGGCGGGCGTGGGTGGCGCTGCGCGAGGACGAACTCGCAGCCAGCTGCATGGGGCTCAACCCGGCCCGGCTGAAGCTGGCCGCGATCGCCCTCGGGGCCGGGATCGCCGGCCTGGCCGGGGCGCTGTACGCGATCAACCTGAAGAGCACGGCCGGGCCGGACGCCTTCAACTTCAACCGGTCGATGATCACCCTCTGCTGCCTGATCCTCGGCGGGCTCGGGAACCGGTCGGGCGTGCTGCTGGGGGTGTTCCTCCTGGTCGGGTACGACGCGATCCTCTCCCCGATGATCGACGCCTGGGTCCAGGACCAGCTCCCGCCGGACCTCCGCGGCCGCTCCTTCTACAAGCCGAGCGGCTGGAAGCTGTTCGTGTTCGGCTCGGTGCTGATCCTGATGATGCGGTTCCGCCCCGAGGGCATCCTTCCCGCCGCCCGGCTGAAGCACGAGTTCCACCCCCCGGACAGTGACGGGGCGAAGGGGTGACGGGTGCGGGGGTGGGGCGGCCGGCCCCACCCCCGCACCCGTCACCCGCGCTTCGTTATGCAACGCCGACCACGTTCGGAGCGCGCATGGCGCTGCTTACAGTTCAGAACCTGACCATGCGGTTCGGCGGGATCACCGCCGTGAACAAGCTCGACCTGACGGTCGAGCCGGGGCAGATCTTCTCCGTCATCGGCCCGAACGGCGCCGGGAAGACGACCGTGTTCAACGCGGTCACCGGCATCTACGAGCCGACCGAGGGGCGGGTTCTGTTCCGCGGGCGGCCGATCGAGCGCCAGCCGGGGTGGCGGGTCGCCGCCGGGGCGACGCTGATCGGGCTGGTGACCGCGGCGGTCACGGTCCTCCTGGCGGTCAACGCGGACCTGCTCTGGAAGGCGGCGGTGAAGGATCTCTTCACCGGGCCGACCGACCCGTTCCCGGTCGGCCGCGCGGCCGACGCGGCCTGGCGGTACATGGCCGACCGGGGCACGACGGCCGCGGTCGCCGGGGCGGTCGGGTTCGTGGTCGGGGCCGCCGGGATGCTGGTGACGTGGTGGCGGTCGCGCCGCACCCCGGACGTCATCTCCCAGGGCGGCATCGCCCGCACCTTCCAGAACATCCGCCTGTTCCAGGCGATGACCGTGCTGGAGAACGTCCAGGTCGGCATGACCCGGTCGGTGAAGGGGCACCCGCTCACGGCCCTGCTCCACCTGCCGGGCCACCGCCGGGAGGAGACGGGGTGCCGGGCCCGGGCGAACGACCTCCTCGCGTTCGTGGGGCTCGGCGGCAAGCACAACGAACTGGCCCGCAACCTCGCCTACGGCGACCAGCGCCGGCTGGAGATCGCCCGGGCGTTGGCCACCTGTCCCCAGTTGCTGCTGCTAGACGAGCCGGCCGCCGGGATGAACCCCAGCGAGACGGTCGGGCTGATGGACCTGATCCGCAAGATCCGCGACCGCGGCGTCACCGTCCTGCTGATCGAGCACCACATGAGCCTGGTGATGGGGATCTCCGACCGCGTCGCGGTGCTGGACTACGGCGTGAAGATCGCCGAGGGGCCGCCGGCCGAGGTGAGCCGCGACCCGAAGGTGATCGAGGCGTACCTGGGCAAGGAGGAGGTGAGCTGATGCCCCCCCTGCCGCCGTCCCGGAGTGTGAGTGTGGGTGCGAGTGCGAGGCAGACCCCGGCCGGGAGGGTGAACTGATGCCCCCCTTGCTCGCGGTCGAGAAGCTGGAGGCGGGCTACGGCCCCATCAACGTCCTGCACGGGCTGTCGCTGACGGTCGAGCCGGGCGAGATCGTCGCCATCATCGGGGCGAACGGGGCCGGCAAGTCTACGACGCTGAACGTCATCTCCGGGGTGGTGAGGGCGCGGGCCGGGCAGGTCGTGTACGACGTCCCGGCCGACGTGTACGAGGCGCACAAGGGCGGCGGCCGGCCCGGCGGCGGGCTCCTCGCCGCGGCCGTGTGGGCCGCGGCCGACCTGCCGCTCGCCGGCCCAGTGGCGCGGTCGGTGCTGGGGGCGTTCACCGACACGTTCCGCGTCGCCGCCCCCGGCCCGACCCCCATCCAGCAGCTGGCCGCCCACGACGTCGTGAAGCTCGGCGTCTCGCAGTCGCCCGAGGGGCGGAAGATCTTCCCCCGGCTGACCGTCCTCGAAAACCTCCAGATGGGCGCGTTCACCCGGTCCGACGCCGGCGGCGTGGCGCAGGACATCGAGAACGCGTTCCGGATGTTCCCCATCCTGCGCGAGCGCCAGCACCAGGCCGGCGGGCTCCTCTCGGGCGGCCAGCAGCAAATGCTGGCGATCGCCCGCGCCCTGATGGCCCGCCCGAAGCTGCTGCTGCTCGACGAGCCCTCGCTCGGCCTGGCCCCGCAGATCGTGGTGCAGATCTTCGACGTGATCCGCGAGCTGAACCGCCAGGGGATGGCGGTGCTGCTGGTGGAGCAGAACGCCCGCATGGCCCTGAAGGTGGCCCACCGCGGCTACGTGCTGGAAACCGGCCGGATCACCTTCACCGACCGGGCCGACGCCCTCCTGCACGACCCGCGGATTCGCGCGGCGTACCTGGGGGAGTAGTGGGCGGCCGTCGGTGGGTGGTCGTACAACACGTCTTGGCCCGCTGGGTGCCGCCCGGTGTCGCGGTTCTGGTCCCCGTTCACAGGTGGTTAACCCCCTCACCCCGCGTGCTTCGCCGCGACCCTCTCCCCCGAGGGGAGAGGGTCGCGGCGAAGCACGCGGGGTGAGGGGGCGAACCACCTACCGAAGGGACGGAGGCGATACCCCTGCGGGCCTCACCACCCAGTTACGCTACCCCGAGCCGGAATGCGCCTCACCGCCCTCGCCACCGACCACCTCCGCGTCCCGCTCGGGAAGCCCGGGCGGGTGTCGCTCACCGACCCGGCCCCCGCCGGCCCCGCGGCCGTCGACTTGGTCGTCGTCCACGCCCACACCGATGCCGGCCTCGCCGGGCTCGGGTTCGCCGTCGTGCCCGGCCCCGGGGCCGCGGCGGTCCGCGGGCTGGTCGACGCCGAGGTCGCGCCGCTCGTCGTCGGGGCCGACCCGCGACAGCCCGAGAAGTGGTTCGCAACGGCCGAGGCCCACTTCCGCGCCGTCGGCTTCACCGGCCTCCTCGCCCGCGCCTACTCGGCGGTCGACGTCGCCCTCTGGGATCTGAAGGCCAAGGCCGCGGGCGTGCCGCTGTTCGAGCTGCTCGGGGCGGCCCGGCCGGCGGCGCCGTTCTTCGTGTCGGACGTGGCCGTCGGGCGGCCGGCGGCGGACGTGGTGAGGCAGGCCAAGCCGCTCCTGAAGCAGGGGGCGACGGCCGTGCGCATCGAGGTCGGCGGGGCCGACGTGCGGGCCGACGCCGACCGGGTGCGGGAGGTGTCCGACGGGCTCGGCGAGGACGCCGCCGTGTGCGTCGCGGCCGACGGCCGGTTCGACCTGGGCACCGCCGAGGCGCTCACGCACTTCTTCGAGGACGTCGGCGTCGAGTGGTTCGAGGATCCGCTCCCGGCGGCCGACCTCGCCGGCTACGCCAAGCTCGCCGGGATGGCCGAGCTCCCGATCGCCGTCGGCTCCTCGTTCGCCACCCGCGACCGCTTCTTCCAGACCGTCCGCGACGGCGTGGTCCGCATCGTCCGCCCGGACGTGGGCCGGCTCGGCGGCGTCACCCCGGTCCTGAAGGTGGCGGCGGTGGCCGAGGCGTTCGGGGTGTCGGTGTCGCCGGTGAAGCTGCCCGAGGTGGGCGTCCACCTGGCGTGCGGGCTCCCGGCCGTCACCCGGGTGGACCGCGTGGACTGGTTCGCCGACGTGTTCGCCGGCGGCCCCCGGGTCGAGGGCGGGAGGCTCGCCCCCCCCGCGGCGCCGGGGCTCGGGCTGACCCTGGCCGACGCCGCGGCGAAGTACCGGGTGTAGCCTCCGGCCCGTTGCGGGTGCGGGGGCCGCGGGGTATCACAACGCCATCCCCCACGGAGGCCGCCATGCCGACCACGCCGGAAACCCGCGTTCAGGAACTCCACCTCACCCTGCCGCCGGCGCCCAAGCCGGTCGCGGTGTACAAGACGGCCGTCCGCCACGGCAGCCTGCTGTACGTGTCCGGCCACGGCCCGCTCCGGGCCGACCGCACGCTGATCCTCGGCCGCGTCGGCGAGAACATGACCCTCGACGAGGGGAAGGCCGCCGCCCGGCAGGTCGGGCTCGCCGTCCTGGCCACCGTCCGCGACGTGCTCGGCTCGCTCGACAAGGTGAAGCGGATCGTCAAGACGCTCGGCTGGGTGAACTGCACGGCCGACTTCACCGACCAGCCCCGGGTCATCAACGGCTTCTCGGAGCTGATGAAGGACGTGTTCGGCGACGACGCCGGGGTCGGCGCCCGCAGCGCGGTGTCGGCCCACACCCTCCCGGGCGGGATCGCGGTCGAGGTGGAGTGCATCTTCGAGGTGGAGTAGCCCGCGGCCCTTTCAGGGCCGGGATTCAGGGAAGGCAGGATTCGGGATTCAAAGGCAAAGGCGACGACGCATCCAGACCGGGAAACGAAGAAGGGCCGGCGGTCGGGAATACCCGACCGCCGGCCCCTGTTTGCTGCCCGTTGTTACCTTCCCCGAATCCCGAACGCTGACTCCCGAATCCTGACGAAATTCAGATCAGCTTCAGCACCACGTCCACGGCGGTCGCCTCGGTGGCGAACCGGGCGCCGACGAACCGGGCCAGCCGTTCGGCCGCCGGGCTCGCCTCGCCCACCAGCACCACCCGCACCTTCGGCCGGACGAGCCGCAGCTTGGCGCAGGTCAGGTAGCCGCTCTCGACCCCGGACTCGGCCGGGATCACCACCGCCGTCGGGTTCTTCCGGGCGGCGAAGGTGTGGAGGTCGTCCGCCGCCAGGGCGGTGCAGACGTCCACGCCGCGCGCGAGCAGCCCCTCGACCGTCCGGGCCGCGAACCGCGCCCCGCCGCCGACCACCACCCGGGCCGCCCGCCGCTTGGGAGCGGCCAAACTACACCCACCGGACTGTCCAATGACGTTGCGATTCACGGCTGCCTCCCTCATCTCTGCCGACCAGACACCGCGCTGTGCAGGAAGTTCGCCCCCGGGCCATGAAACTTGCGCGCCCGGCGGCAAAATCCCGCCCCGGGGAATTCCCCGGGGCCGCGGCGTTTCCGCTTGCCTGCACCGGAAGTCGCGGCTAGAACCGACTTTCCGGTAAGATACCACCCCGCCGCCTTGGTCTTACGCGACGGGGGAACAGGGAAGCATACGGGCCGCCGGGCCGGCCGTCGAGGTCGGTGGCCGACCGGCGCGTCTCCCGACCGGCCACCCCTCCCGGAGCCCGGCACATGGCGAAGGCCCGCATCTCGATCGGCACCTGGGCGTACCTCTTCAACCAGGAGGTGCCCACCACCGACTTCCACCAGATCCTCCACAAGCTCCAGGATCTCGGCTACGACGGGGTCGAGTTGGGGAGCTTCGGCCCGCACCCGAGCCCGGCCACCCACCCCACGAAGGCCAGTCGGCAGAAGCTCCGCAAGGAGATCGCCGACCACGGCCTGGCCCTGTCGGGCATCGCCGTCGACCTGTGGGCGTTCAAGACACCCGGCACCTCCATCGTGGACGAGATCCCGGCCGCGTACCTCACGGCGTTCCTCGGCTGGTGCGTGTTCGCCTCGGAACTCGACGCCAAGACCATCCGCGTGGACACGGTCGTGGCCCCGAACTTCTTCGAGGCCGACCCGGTCGGGAAGGAGATTGGCGTCCAGAAGGGGATGGACCGGTTCGTGTCCGTGTGGGACAAGTGCAGCAAGATGGCGGCCGACTACGGGCTGAACGTGTGCTGGGAGTTCGAGCCCGGGTTCGCGTTCAACAAGCCGAGCGAGATCGTGGCGCTGGTGGACGCGGTGCGGGCCAAGGGGAACCCGAACTTCGGCGTCCTGTACGACACCTGCCACGCCCACATGTGCGCGGCCGTCGGGGCCAACCAGACCGGCGAGAAGGAGCTCCTCCCCGGCGGCGAGGTCGAGCTGCTGGAGAAGCTCAAGGGGAAGGTGACCCACATCCATCTGATCGACTCGGACGGCAGCCTGAACGAGCACAACACCAGCACCCACAACCCGTTCGGGACGGGGAAGCTGAACTTCGACGTGCTCGTCCCGGCGATGCAGGCCAGCGGCGTGCCGCACGACTGGTGGACGGTGGATCTGTGCTTCTGGCCGCACGCCTGGGAGGTGACCGCCCAGAGCAAGAAGTACCTCGACCAGCTCCGCTCGAAGTTCGCCGCCGCGTAACCGGTCGGCGGCGTCCGGCCGGGTTGGCCTTTGCGGCCCGCCCGCCAGACCCGGGTTTCGTGCCGGACCGCGCGGCCCCGTGCGCCCGGGTGGGAGCCCTTCGGCCGCCGGGGTGGGCAATAACGGTTATCACCCCCACCTCCGGCCGGACCGGATTCCGACCGGCCCGGGGCGAGCGGGGCTCACCCCGCTCCGTACCTGTTCCCAGTTCCCCCTGTCGAACCAAATTGACAGCCCCCTACCCGGCGCGCTATACTTTGGTCCGACCAGTCCCTTCTCAGTAGGCGAGTCTCACCCGCGGGTCGGACGCCCGCCGCCGTTCTCCGGGCACGAGGCCCACGGCCCCCCCGACCCACACAGGGGGTGACCCGTCCGCGGCCGCCACCCTCCGGCGGCACTTGGAATGCAACCCCCGAGAGCCCCGGGACCGGCCCGGCTCTCTGCCGCCGTGGGACTCCGGAATGCCAACCCCGCCCCCCGACCCGAACGGACGGCCGAGCCCGCCTGCCGGGACCGGGTCGTCGGTCCGCCGGACTGCGGAGGCGCCGGCCCTCTCGGAACTCCTACGCGGGTCAAGTTCCAACCGCCGTGCCCCGTCGGCGGCCGACGTGGTCGCGCACCTGTCCGCCACCCCGGGCGCCTCGCCGCCCGACCTCGACCCGGACGATGCGCCGACCGTCATCACCCACGCCGGCGCCCCGCAGTCGCCGCCGCCCCCGCCCTACGTGGTCGGGGAGCCCGCCGCCGTGGCCGGCCGCCGGCTCGGGCACTTCGAGCTGATCGAGGCCGTCGGCGCCGGCGGGATGGCCGCCGTGCTGAGAGCCCGCGACCTGGAACTCGGCCGGGTGGTCGCCCTCAAGATCCTCCCCCCCGAGTCCACCCGCGACGCCGAGACGGTCACCCGGTTCAAGCAGGAGGCCCGGGCGGCGGCGAAGCTCGACCACGAGAACGTCGCCCGCGTCTACTTCTGCGGCGAGGACCAGGGGCTCCACTTCATCGCCTTCGAGTTCGTCGAGGGGATCACCCTCCGGCAGATGATCGACCGCCGCGGCCCGCTCCCGGCCGGGGAGTGCGTGCGGTACATGATCCAGATCGCCGCCGGGCTCAACCACGCCGCCGAGCGGGGCGTCGTCCACCGGGACATCAAGCCGTCCAACATCATCATCACCCCGGACGGCCGCGCCAAGATCGTGGACATGGGTTTGGCCCGGCACACCGAGTCGCAGTCGGTCAACGGCGGGGTCACGCAGTCCGGGGTCACCCTGGGCACGTTCGACTACATCTCGCCGGAACAGGCTCTCGACCCGCGCCGGGCGGACGTGCGGAGCGACCTCTACTCGCTCGGCTGCGCCTTCTACCACGCCCTCACCGGCCGGCCGCCCGTCCCGGAGGGGACCGCGGCGAAGAAGCTCTACGCCCACCAGCACGTCGACCCGCTCGACCCGCGGGAGCTGAACCCGGCCGTGCCGGACGACCTGGCCGCGATCCTGGCCCGGATGATGGCGAAGAACCCCGACCGCCGCCACCAGACGCCGGTCGAGCTGATCGCCCACCTGAAGGCGGTGGCGGAACGGCTGCACGTCGGGGTGGACTCGGCGGTGAAGGACTCGGCGGTCCGGGCGGTCGCAGCCGAGCAGCCCCCGGCCGGGCCGCGGGTCCGGCTCGGGTGGGTGGCGGCCGCCGCCGCGGTGGTGGCCGCCGGCGTGCTGCTGGCGACCGCCGGGTCGGGGAACCACCCGGCGCCGCCGCCGTGGGCCGCCGCCCCGCCCCCGGTTCCGGTCGAGCCGCCGCCGGGCGGCCCCGCGGCCCCGGCCCCGCCGCCCCCGGCGGCCGACGGCTGGGTGCAGGTGAAGACCGCCGCCGAACTGGCCGACGCGCTGGCGGCGTCCCCGGCCGGCGGCGCACTCAAGGTCAAACTCGCCCCCGGCGAGCCCTACGACCTGACCGACCCCGCCCGGCCGGTTTCCTTCCAGGGCACCAGCCTCACCCTCGCCGCCGGGGGCGGCGGCCCGGTGCGGGTGCGTCTCGCCCCCGGCGCGCTGACGGTCCACGCCGGCCGGGTGGTGCTCCAGAAGCTCCGCTTCGAGTTCGCCCCGCCCGGCCACCCGGACGAGGCGCTCGCGGAGGCGGGCGGAATCGTCCTGGCGGACGTCGCCGAGGCCCGGCTGGAGGACTGCCTGTTCTTCCCCGACCCGGCCGCCCGCAAGGCCGGTCGGGTGGCCGTGGCCGTGGCCCCGCCGGCCGACGGCCACGCGAAGGTCCGGCTCGACCGCTGCCTCGTCGCCCCGGGCGGGTACGGGCTGCGGGTGCCGGCCGGGACGGCGGTCGAGGTGTCCGACTCGGGGTTCGCACCCCTCACGGCCGCGGTCCTGGTCCGCGCGCCGGACGTCCCCCTTGACGAAGACGTGCCGGCCACGACGGTCGAGCTGACGCGCTCGTCGTTCATGCCGGACGGGGCCGGGGCGGCGGTCGCGGCCGAGGCGCCGGGGTACGAGGTCCGCGTGGCGGCCGGGTTCTGCGTGTTCGCCCCGCCCGGGGGGGCCGGCCCGGAGGCGGCGGACGCGGCGGCCGGCCGCCGCGGCGCGGTCGTGCGGGCGGACGGCCTCCCGACCCGGGTGAGCTACCGCGGGCTCGCCGGCCGGGCCAACGCCTACTACGAGGCGGACCCGCTGGCCGCCGGGGCCAGGGGGCTGACCTTCGAGGAGTGCAAGGCGGCCGCCCTGCCGGTCGAGGACGCGGGCAAGGTGGCCCTCCGCCAGCGCCCGTGGGCGGCGGCCCGGGACGTCCTCGCCCCGCTGAAGACGGCCGACCCCTACCAGGCCTTCCGCCTCCGCGTGTCCGGGGACGACGTCGACTCCGACCTGTTCGCCGCCAAGGCCGCGGACGTGCGCGTGCTGGGGGTCCAGTTCACCGCGAACCCGAAGGCCGGCCCCGGACTGGTCTACGCCGGCGCCCCGGCGGTCCCGTGGCCGCCGGCCAACCCGGTGGCGGACGCCGCCGGCCCGCGGGTGTTGGTCTGGTGGCCCGAAGCCCCCGCCGGCGCCGCGCTGCGGGTCGGGACGTACACGGACCTCGTCAAACTCCTCCGCGACGCCCGCTCCGGCGACACCGTCCGCATCCGGCACACCGGCCCCCTCCCGGTCGAGCCGCTGACGATCGGGTCGGCCCGCCCGGCCCCCGCCGCGGAGCGCGCCGACTTCCACCTGACGTTCGCCCCGGACGGGGACCACGCCCCGGTCCTCACCCCGGCCGCGGTCAACGACCTCCAGTTCTCGCTGTTCAGCGTCCGCGAGGGCCGGCTCACCCTCCAGCGGCTCGAATTCCTCCTCCGGCCCGGCCGGGACAACGACGGCGTGTCGGCGGTCCGGCTCGTGGCCGGCCGGGGGGTGGTGTTCAAGGACTGCGTGTTCACCCTGGACGAGCCCGACGGCAAGACGGCGGCGGTGGTGACCGTGGACGACCCGGGGCGGGAGATGATGGTGGCCCCGGGCGCCCGGCCGGCCCCGAAGGTGGAGTTCGACGGCTGCCTGGTCCGCGGCCGCGGCCGGCTGCTGAGCGTCCCGGTGAGCCGGCGGTTCGACCTGGACCTGGACCAGTGCGTCACGGCCGTGGCCGGGCCGCTGGTGGTGGCGAGGGCCGGCGGCCGCGCCCCGGAGGCGGGGCTCCCCTCGACCGTCCGGTTCAACCGGGTGACGGCGTTCCTCGGCGGCCCGGTGGTGGAGCTGCACGGCGGCCGGGTCGGCGAGATGCGGGCGAGCGGGCTGGTGCCGACGGTGGTGACGGCCGGGGCGTCGCTGTTCGCCGCGGTCCCCGGGGCCGGGAAGCCGCTGGCCGAGGTGGACGGCACCGACCTGGACCCGGCCGACCCGAACCGGGTGCTGCGGTGGGACCGCGGGGCGGCGGCCAACCGCTTCGCCAACTTCGACCCCGGCGCGGTCACGGTGGTGATCCGCCCCGGGGACATGCCGGTGAGGGAGTGGGACTGGACGCAGTGGCTGACGTTCGCCGGCGAGCTGGGCCGCCCGGTCGGCACGGCGACCTTCGCCGACGCCCCGGACGGGCTGGCCGAGCTGGCGGGGATGACCCCGGCGGACGCGGTCGTGCGCTCGGTGGCCTTTCCCGACCTGCCCGACCCGCGGCCGGCCGACGCCGGCGCCGACCCGGAGAAGGTGGCCCGCCCGTCCGCCCGCTGACCCCGCCGCTATACGGGGTGGCGAGGAGGTCGTCCCAGCTGGCGGCGCCGAGGACGTGTCCGGCCATCCGCTCCAGCCGATCCCGGTCCGTGATCGCGTCGAGAAGGGTTTGGGCGGCGGCCGGCGGCGGGCCGAACCGCTGGGTGCCGATGACGGTCAGGAGTTTACGAGCTTCCCGCATCTCGCCACGTGCCTCGCCCAAAACTTCACCTTTCGTCATCCCCTGTTGGAGAATCCACTGGTACGTCGTTGACTCTTCCAGCGTCATGCCCAGCCTCCGGTACACGTCCGCCAGCGGCCCCGGGTCGTAGCAGTACAGCGCGGGTCTTTTTCGGTTCCGTAAGCGGTTCGGTGGTGTCCGGTTAGTGTTGCAAGTGTGGGTTTGACGGCGTAGCGTGTACTCCCGCTCCCACCGGAGACCGGTCATGGACGACCTGACGCCGTTCTGCTGCCCCAACCCGAACCGCACGGACCACGGCAAGCGGGACCACGGGAATCGGACCGTGACCATGCGGTACGGCCCGAACAAGGCCCACCGGTTGCTGAGGTGTTCGACCTGTCCGGCCCGGTTCTCCGAGCGGAAGGGCACCCCCCTGTTCGACGCCCGCCTCCCGCCCGACACGGCGGTTTCGGTCCTCGGCCATGTGGCCGAGGGGGTCGGCACCCGGAAGACCGCCCAGCTCGTCGGGGTCCACCCGCATACCGTCACCCGGTACGTCCGGTTGGCCGGCGGCCACGCCGAGCAACTCCACGACGAACTCGTGGCCTTTTCCCCCCACGACCGGTGAGGTCCAGCTCGATGAGAAGTGGGCATTCGTCGGGCGGAAGGAGAAGAACCGTGACCCGGACGACCCCCACCGGGGGGACGGCTGGGACCATGCCGCCGTGGACCCCGAGGCCCGGTTGGTCGTCAGCCTGGTGGTCGGCAAGCGGACGGCCGACGCCACCCACGCCCTGGTCCGGGACGTCCGCCGGCGGACCGGGCGGGCGGGTGATGCGGCTGATGACGTCGGACGAATACCCGGTGTACGCGACCGCCATTCGCCAGGCGTATGGTCAGAAGGTGACACCGCCCCGGCCACCCGCGCAAGCCGTACACGGTTGTTCCGCCCGAGGTGACGTATGCCACGGTCCACAAGGAGCGGGAGAACAACCGGGTCGTGGCCGTGAGTACGCGGGTGGTGTTCGGGACGGCGGCGGCCGCGGCCCTGGCGCGGGTGGCCTCGGCGGTCAGTCGGGCGGTGAACACGTGCTTCGTGGAGCGGCACCACGGGACGGATCGGAACCGGTGCAGCCGGAAGACGCGGAAGGGGTATGGGTTCTCGAAGGACTGGGCGACGCACCAGGCGGCCACGGCGTTCCGTTATTTCAGCGACAACTTCGGCGGGCCGGTGCGGACGCTCCGGGTGAAGGTGGGCGGCCGGTGAGAGGCTCGAACCCCGGCGATGGCCGCCGGGCTGACGAATCATGTGTGGCCGCTATCCGAGTGGCTGACCTATCCTGCCGTGCAACGAAAGTAGGTCACTACCGACTGGAGCGTTTGCTCTGAACCGCGGGAGTGTGCAAGATGGCGGTAATGGCCAAGAACAGCACCAAAACCGCAGACAAGGCAGATGGTGAGGGCGACGAGTGGATTACCCGCTCGATCCGCTTTCCCCCGGCGCTTTACGCCAAGCTGGAAGCCGATGCGAAGAAAGAGCGTCGATCAACTCAGCTTCAAATCATCTGGATGATTGAGGAAGCGTATCGCATTCGGGAACAGGAGACGTGAGCCCGTGACCGACCAGGCCGAGGAGCCGCCGGAGGACGAGCCACTGTCGAGGGCGCGTGTTACGAAGCGAAACAACAGCACGCGCAAAATAAAATGGGAGCAAGAACTCCCCAGTCGAGGCGAAAGGTACCCTACCTCTTACGCTTCACCGCTCAGGCCATTGGTTTCTTCGGCTTACGCGTGGTCGCCGTTGGCTTCTTGGGCACCCGCTTGTTAGGCTTCGGCTTGCTCGCCATCGGGTTCTTCCGTTTCGGCTTGGAATTCGGCTTCGTCGGCTTTCGCCTCCTCCACCGGGTCACGCCCTCGCAAAGCTTTACGAAGGCGATGACCAACCTCAGATACCAGGCAATCTCGTTCGACTCGGCCACGTGGCTTCCTCTCATTGTAGCCCCACCGGGAACCCAGGGTCGCGGACGCACGCGCCACTGGACCAGCCCCCAGGTGAGGCTCCTCGTGGACCGTTGCCAGTCCAGAAGAAACCCCACCTGGAAGCCGCTACGAAAGGTGCCGGACCGGAAAACAAGGATCAGTAACCTGCCTATACAACCTCAAGATCAAGACAATTAACCAAGATGCCACCCTTGGCCACCGCGTGGATTCATTCTACGCAGAGGGCCGAATATTCCAATAGTTGCGTACGACGCTAAAAACCATATGCTCACCCGATCTATTTGGCGATCTGCCGGCTGACGGCATCCGTCGGATCGATGTAGACCTTTGCGGCCACTTCCACGCTGTCCCCGATAGCTGCCACCGCGGCCTCGACGTCCTCGTACTCGCGCATGACCTCGGTCGCCCGGGCCTTGCGGATCTGGTGCGGCGTCCACGGGTCCACCCCCGCCGCCTGGCACGCCTTCTTCACGAACCGGCCGTACCACAACCGGCTGATCGGCCGCCACACTCCCGCCTTCCGCCGGTGCGGCCAGCCGAACGCCTGCCGGGTGTCCGGGCACCCGACCAGGAGCGGTGCCAGGATCGCCTGGGCGCGCGGCCCGACCCAGTACGTGAGCTGCTGATCGCGGTGTTCGTTCTTGTGCTTCTCCACGGTCCAGAGCCACGGCGAGTGCGCCCGGTCCAGGTCCACCGGCGTCAGGCTAGCCACGTCCTGGGGCCGGCAGCCGATGAGCCAGTGGAAGCGGATCATGGCCTCCAGGACGGCCCGCTTCGGCCCCTCCTTGTGCAGGTGCGGGAACACAGCCTCCACCGCCGACCAGGGCGCGGACCGCCGCCGGGGCCGGTCCGGGGCTGTCGTCTTGCCCCGTTCGAGCAGCTCGACTTGCTTCAGTTCTGTCCACACGTCGGCCGGGACCAGCTTCTTGCCCACGCCCCAGCCGAACATCTGGACGATGCGGGTCTGGTAGCCGTTGACCGTGCGCCTCGCCAACCCCTGGTCGATGATCGTCTTCCGGACCGCCCGGAGCTGCTCCGCGCCGAACTCGGTTACCGGCGTCTCGCCGTACAGCGCCACGGCGTAGTTCGTGGCCGACTTCTGGAGGTGGTACTCGCTCGTCTTCCGGCCGTGCTTCTGGTACCCGCCCTGGCCGTCGTGGCCGCCCTCGCAGTAGGCCACCCACTCGTCCACCAGGTCACAGAGGTAGACCGTCTCCCCGGGCGCCAGCGGGCGGGCCTGGGCCATCCCGGTGACCCACTCGACGGTGAAACGGGTGTACGCGTCCGCGGCCTCCGTCGTGCCCGACTTGCCGAAGTAGCGGATGTGCCGCTCGCCCTTCGTCTCCCACTCGCAGAACGCCTGCCCGGTGCCCTTGTGGGCGCGCAGGCGGGGACCGTTGGCGGATCTGGGCTGGCTGGGTTTAAACCGGCGGTCGGACGGGACGGACACGGCCTGTTCGAGGGACCACCCCAGGGCGATCCGGGAACGGATCGTACTTGCCGGGACGCCGTGCAGCGCCACCCACTCGGCGAGCGTTTTCGTCTCGTGGCCGATCGTCAGAATGGTCGGCTTCATGGGCATGGCGAACTCCCGGGGGTACCCAGAAGTTATCATGCCCCGACGTCCTTCGGAGACGTCGGAAGCCACGAGCCCACGTAAACTACGGGGGTTACGGGACGCGATGACGGCGGTTAAAAGACGCAACCCCTGGTGGTGCCAGGGGTTGCAGTCGGGCTGACAGGATTCGAACCTGCGACCTCTTGGTCCCGAACCAAGCGCTCTACCAAGCTGAGCTACAGCCCGATCGCCATTCCCACAGTCGGTCACGGCCTGTCGGTGAGTAATGTACTCGGGGCATCCGGATTGTCAACACCGCAATACGGACTCCGGACGCGACCCGCTGGTTCGGGGGAAACGCCTCAGTCTGGCCGGGGCCGTGCCGCCCCGTTCCGGTCGCCGCTCGGAGTCCTCGGTTCCTATAATCCCGAATCCACTCCACCGCCACTCCGGGGGTCACGCCATGCACGACCGGATCGCCTACCAGGGGATCACGTTCGACGACGTCCTCCTCGAACCCGGCTACTCGGACGTCGTCCCTAAAGACACCAACGTCCGCACCCGGATCTCGCGCAACGTCACGGTCAACGTGCCCATCCTGTCCAGCCCGATGGACACCGTCACCGAGAGCGAACTCGCCATCGCCCTGGCCCAAGAGGGCGGCATCGGCATCATCCACAAGAACCTTCCCGCCGCCGCCCAGACCCGCGAGGTGGACAAGGTCAAGCGCTCGGAGAACGGGATCATCACCGATCCCATCACCCTCCCCCCGGACGACACCGTCGGCCACGCCCGTCAGATCATGGAGGACCACCACATCAGCGGGGTGCCGATCACCGTCGACGGCGTCCTCAAGGGCATCCTCACCCGCCGCGACCTCAAGTTCCTCACCGACAACGGCCAGAAACTGGCCGAGGTGATGACCAAGGACGACCTCGTCGTCGCCCCCGAGAACACCCGGCTCGACGAGGCCGAGAAGATCCTCACGAAAAATAAGGTGGAGAAACTGCTCCTGGTGGACGATCAATTCCGCCTGAAGGGGTTGATCACGATCAAGGACATCGACAAGGCCGAGAAGTACCCGAACGCCTGCAAGGACGGGCGGGGCCGACTGAAGGTCGGGGCGGCGGTCGGGGTCCACGACTACGAGCGGGCCGCGTCGCTGATCGAGGCCGGGGTGGACGTTCTGGTCGTCGACTCGGCCCACGGCCACAGCCGGAACGTGGTCGAGACGGTCCGCGCGATCAAGAAGCGGTTCGCCATCGACGTGATCGCCGGCAACGTGGCCACGGCCGCCGGCGCCCGCGCCCTCGCCGACGCCGGCGCGGACGGCGTGAAGTGCGGCATCGGGCCGGGGAGCATCTGCACCACGCGGATCGTCTCCGGCGTCGGGGTGCCCCAGCTGTCGGCCGTCGCCGAGGTGGTGAAGGGGCTGGCCGGGACCGGGGTGCCGGTAATCGCCGACGGCGGCATCCGCTACAGCGGCGACATCACCAAGGCGCTGGCCGCCGGCGCCCACGCGGTCATGATCGGCGGGCTGTTCGCCGGACTGGCCGAGAGCCCCGGGCAGACCATCCTGTACCGCGGGCGGACGTTCAAGCAGTACCGCGGCATGGGCTCCCTCGGGGCGATGGTGGCCGGGAGCGCCGACCGGTACCAACAGGGCGGCGGCGGGGCGGGCAGGCCGGCGAACGGCAAGCTCGTCCCCGAGGGCGTCGAGGGGCGGGTGCCGTACAAAGGCCACCTCGCCCCGTTCGTGTACCAGCTAGTCGGCGGCCTGCGGGCCGGGATGGGGTACTGCGGCTGCCGGACGCTGGACGAGCTTCGGACCCAGACGCGGTTCATCCAGGTGACCGCGGCGAGTGTGCAGGAGAGCCACCCGCATGACATCGCGATCACGCAGGAAGCCCCGAACTACAGCACCGCGGACCTGGGGTCCGGGGACGGCGTGTAGGCTCGCCCTTCTGGCCGCCCTGGCCGCGGGGCCGGCCGCGGCCCAGCAGCCGGCGACCGGCCGGGCACCCGCCGGGGTCCGCCCCGCGGCCGTGTACGGCTCGCCGTACCCGACCACGGTCGGCCAGCCCGGCGGCGTCCCCAACGGCGGGTTCGCCCGCCCCGGGACGTCGGCCCAACAGCCCGCTGCCGCTCCCCCCGTTCAACCGCCCGCTGGCCCGACCGCGACGACCGGCCGGCCCGACACCGGCCCGCCCGCGGGCTACCGGTCGGTCGGCGGCGCGGAGGCGCCCGTGCCGCGGTCGGAGCGCGTCGGTGCCGCCGGCGGCTCCGGGCAGGTGATGTACTTCCACAAGCCGGCCGACGCGCTGGCAGCGGCCTCGGGCGCGGACGCCGGGCCGGTCGTGCTCGCCGCCGCGCCGCAGGCCGGGGTTCCGGCCGTCCCGAGCGTGCCGGTCAACGTCCCGGGGTACTCGCCGCCGCCACTCCCGCCGACCGTGCCCGACCGGCCGGTCGCCGTGCCGCTGGCCCTGCCCGCCCCGGTCGTGCAGAACCCGGCGGCCCAGCCGCCGATGGCGACCCAGTCGCCGGCGGCCCAGCCGATGCCGCCGGTGGTGCCCAACCCGCTGTCGGTCGAAGTGACCCAGCTCCCGCCGCGGGACAAGATCTTCCTGATGTACGATGACGCCGCCCTGGAGAGGGCGATCATCGAGCGGGCCAAGGAGGACGCCCGCCGCCGGGCGGCCGCCGGCGACCCGAAGGCTCCGGTGCCGAAGCTGGAAGACGGGAACTGGCAGTTCCCGGCCCTCCCAGCGGTCGTCCCCGCGGGCACGCAGTACGCCTCCCGCACCGGCACCTTCCCGCCGGCCCGGGCGGTGTTCGAGCCGGGGTTCGTGGTCCACCGCCGGCTCCACTTCGAGGAGAAGAACACCGAGCGGTACGGGTGGGATCTCGGCTTCGTCACGCCGTTCGTCTCGACCGCCTACTTCTACAAGGACGTGCTCCTCTGGCCGAACAGCCTGGCGTCCGGGGTGGTCACCGGGTTCTGGGACACCAACGCCGGCAAGTGCCTGCCCGGGAGCCCGGTCCCGTACTGCTTCTACCCGCCCGGCCTGACCATCACCGGCACGACGGCGGAGGGGCTGCTCATCACCGGGGCGGCGTTCATCATCCCGTAACCGGGGCGGTGTCCCGGGCCGTCGGGGCGGGCGGTCGTCGGGCGCGGGCATTGCCCGCCTTGATGACCGCCCGCCCCGACGCCATCATGACGGGATGACCGACCCCTGGTGGCACCCCCGGACCGCCTACGCCCACGTCCCGTTCTGCGCCCACCACTGCGGCTACTGCGACTTCGCCGTCGCCACCGGCCAGGACCACCTGACCGAGCTGTACCTCGACGCCCTCGCCGCCGAGCTGACCGGGCTCGGCGACCCCGCCCCGGTGGAAACGCGGTTCGTCGGCGGCGGCACGCCGACTCATCTGACCGCCGACCAACTCGCCCGCCTCCTCGCACTCCTGAACCGGTGGCTCCCGGCCCCGGCCGGGAGCGAGTTCAGTGTCGAGGCCAACCCCGACACCCTGACCGACGAGAAGGCGGCCGCCCTCGCCGCCGGCGGGGTGACGCGGGTCAGCCTCGGGGTGCAGTCGTTCCGGGCGGGGGCGCTCGCCGCGCTCGACCGCCGGCACACCCCGGAGCAGGTGCCGCGGGCGGTCGAGGCCGTCCGCCGGCACGGGATGGCGCTGTCGCTCGACCTGATCTTCGCCGCGCCGGGGAGTACCCCCGCCGACTGGGCCGCCGACCTGGACGCCGCCCTCGCCTTCGGCCCGGACCACGTCAGCACCTACGGGCTCACCTACGAAACCGGGACGCCCCTGTGGAAGGCCCGCCGCCGCGGCGCCGTGCCGGTGGTGGGGGAGGACGCCGAACTGGCGATGTACGAGCACGCGATCGACCGCCTCGCGGCGGCCGGGTTCGAGCACTACGAGGTGTCGAACTTCGCCCGCCCGGGGCGCCGCTGCCGGCACAACGAGCGCTACTGGGCGAACGAGGCGTACCACGGGTTCGGCACCGGCGCTGCCCGGTACGTCCGCGGCCGGCGCGAGCTGAACGTCCGCGACACCAAACTGTACATAAAGCGGGTGTTGGCCGGGGAATCGCCGACGTTCCAGAGCGAGTGCCTGGCCCCGCGGGACCGGGCGTTCGAGACGGTGGCCACGCAACTCCGCCGGGCCGACGGCATCGCCCGGCCCCGCTTCCACGAGCAGACCGGCTTTGCCCTGGACGACCTCGCCGGCACGCGCATCGAGAATCTGGTGTCGGCCGGCCTACTGGCCGACGACGGGGAGTCGGTCCGGCTGACGCGCGGCGGCTTCTGCGTGGCCGACGGCGTGGTCGAAGACTTGCTGAAGGCGAACGCGGGGAGCGGGCTGCTTGCCATCCCGGCCGGGGGACGCGGGGAGGGGCGCGTGAACCACGATCAACTCCGGCAGCTCGAACCGCTCATCGACCGGCTCACCGCCTGGCGCGGCCGGCTGATCGAGGTGGTCGAGGAGATCACCCGCTCGCCGGGCACGCTCGACCGACACGTCACCACCCGCGCGACGCTCGTCATGCAAGTGGAGTACGCCGGCATCACCTTCAGCGGGGCCGCGCTCACCCTGCTGGGCAAGGTGTTCGGCCGGGACGTCGGCTATCAGATCGCCTACGACTCGGTCGCCGACATCGTACTCGGCGCGGACGAGGTGCGACTCGTGGAGCGGCTCGGTCCGACCGTCGAGCGTCACTCGACCGTTCGCACACTCCCCGAGCCCCCTGCCACCTGACCGGGTGACAACCGTTATCCCCCTCCCCGGGCCGAGCCCGCGGGTACGGCCGCGCGGGCCGAGATACGATAACTCGGGCTTCAGCCCGCGGGCGGTCCGGGTCGGCCGGTTCGCCTTGACCCGCTTTCCGGAACCGCCTATGTCCCCAACCGAACCGGCCGCCCGGCACGTCCCCGTCCTCGCGGACGCGGTCGTCCGGCTCCTCGACCCGCGGCCCGGCGAGGTGTGGGTGGACTGCACCACCGGGGGCGGCGGGCACGCCCGGATGGTCGCCGAGCGGGTCGGGCCGACGGGGCGGGTGGTCGGCCTCGACCAGGATCCGACCATGCTCGCCCGTGCCGCCCCCCAGCTGGCGGGGCTGCCGGTCGAGCTGGCCCACGCGAACTTCGACCAGCTCCCCGCCGTGCTGGCGAACCGCGGCCTGACCCGGGTGGACGGCGTCCTCGCGGACCTGGGGTTCGCCTCGGACCAGATGGACGCCGCGGGCCGCGGCCTGAGCTTCCGGGCGGACGGCCCCCTGGACATGCGGCTCGACCCGACCGCCGGGCGGACCGCGGCCGACCTCGTGAACACGCTCTCCGAGGCCGGCCTCGCCGACGTCTTCTTCGAGTACGGGGAGGAGCGGCACAGCCGGCGGGTGGCGCGGCGGGTGGCCGAGCGGCGGGCCGAGCGGCCGTTCGAGACGACCGCCGACCTGGCCGAGGTGGTCCGCCGGAGCGTCCCCCGGTCGGGCGGGATCGACCCGGCCACCCGGGTGTTCCAGGCGCTGCGGATCGCCGTGAACGACGAGTTGGGGGCGCTCGACCGCCTCCTCGCGGCCCTGCCGGGGCTGGTGCGGGCCGGCGGCCGGGCCGGGGTCATCAGCTTCCACTCGCTCGAAGACCGGCGGGTGAAGCAGGCGTTCCGCACGCCCGGGGTGTGGGCGCCGGTGACGAAGAAGCCGGTCGAGGCGGACGCCGAGGAGCTGGCCCGGAACCCCCGCTCCCGCAGCGCCAAGCTCCGCGTCGCGGTGCGGGAACCGACTTGAACCCTAGCCGAGGGGCCACGGATGGACCCGATCCCGGTTGATGCGTCCGCCCCGAAGTCGGCGCCGGCGGCCAAGCCGGCGCCGACTCCTCCGCCCGCGGCGCCGACGGCTGCGGCCCCGGCCGACTGGTTGGCCATGCTGCCGTTCTCGAAGCGGCAGGCGGTCGGGGCCGGGGTGGCGGCCCTCAGCCTGTGCGCGGGGGTGGCGGTCGTGCGGTGGAGTTCGCCGCCCGTGTCCGCGGAGAAGGCGGCAGAGAAGGCTCCTGCCCCCGAGCCGGCCAAGGGGGGGCCGCCGGCCCCGGAGCCCCGCATCAGTTTTGACCCACCACCGAAGAAGGAGACGGGGCCAGCCGCGCCGCCACTCGCCGGGGCTCCGTCTCTGACACCGCCTGCCGAGCCGCCGTCGCTGCTTGCGGGACCATCGTCCCTCGTTCCCCCGTCGCTGGCGCCGACCGCCCCGGCACTGCCGCCGCTTTCCACGCCGCTCGTTCCCGACTTGTCACCGGCGGCGCTGCCCGCGAACCTGATACCGGCGTCGGCCGCAACGCCGTCGTTGCTCCCGAACGCCGCCCAGGTCCGGGCCGTTCCCGTCTCCGTCATGGGGTGGTTCGCGGTCACCGCCCCGAACGTGACCGAGCCGCTCGGCCGGCCCGGGCGCGGGGCCACCCTCGACCCCCAGTGCTTCAAGCCGGCGACGACCTGGGATCTCCCGCGCATCCCGTATGCGCCGATGTCCCAGCTGGCGTTCGCCCCCCCGCGGCAGGAATCGCCGGCCACCCCGGTTCAGCCGGCCGGCGGGTTCGGCGCGCTTCCCGCGCCCACGGTGTCGGTGGTCCCGACGGCGCTGACCGAACCGCCCCTCCCGATCCCGGCCGCGCCGTCCCCACCGAACGCGAAACTCCCCGCGCCGCCTGCCGGCCCGGCGGCCCCGGGCGGCGGTCCCGCCTTGCCGACGGCTCCGGCGAAGATCGAGTTCGGCGCGAAGTCCGAGGCACTGCCGCCGACCAAGGTGGAGTTGCCGACCGTCCCGTCGCTCGGCCCGACGGCTCCCGCGGCGGGAACTCCTGCCGGCCCCCCGTCCGCCCTCCCCGCGGTGCCGCTCGGCCCGCCGCCTAGTGGGGTACTTCCGACACCGTCCCTTGTCCCCCCGGCACCCTCGGTCGGTCCCGCGCCCCCCGCGCCTCCGTCCGGCTTGCCCTCGGCGCCGCCGTTAGGGCCGCCCCCGGTGCCGCCGGGCAGCCCGCCCGCGGCCCCGTCGCTCGCGCCCCCGTCGCTGTCCCCCGCCGGGCCGCTCCCGGCCCCGTCGCTCGCCCCGGCGACTCCGACCGCGGGCGGGCCGGCGCCCGGCTTGCCCGGACCGTTCGGTGTCGGGCCGACGGCCCCCGCCGCGCCGACCCCGGGTAGCCCTGTTATGGGGGCACCGGTCGGACCGACTCCGCCTACGCCCGTGCCCCAACCGCCGGCGCTGGGGCCGGCGCCACCGGCCGTGACCCCGACGCCGCCGGCCGTCGGGCCGACCCTCTCGCCCGCCCCGGCCCCCCCCCCGTCGGCGGTCACCCCGGCGGCAGGGGTCCGCCCCGAGTCGCGCCCCGCAACCGCGCCGCAGACCTCGTTCGACGTGGACCTGCACGAGCCGAAGGCGGGGGAGAACTACGAGGCGATCAGTAAGTCGTTCTACAACGACACCCGCTACGGCCGGGCCTTGGCGGCGTTCAACAACAACAAGTCCCTCCAGGGCGGGGGCGTGGTCGAGGTGCCGCCGGTCCACGTCCTCCGGCGGCGCTTCCCCCAATTCGTCGGCGCGGGGGGCGAGGTCGGCGCGCCGACCCGGTCCGACCCGGCCCCGGCGTTCCGCCCGGCCGGCGCCAAGCGGTTCGTCGTCCCGGCGGGCGGCATGACCCTGGCCGCGGTCGCCCGCCAGACCCTCGGGGCGGCCTCCCGGTGGAACGAGATCTACGAGCTGAACCCGCGGGTGACGCCCGACCAGGTCGCGGCCGGGACGGAGCTCATCCTGCCGGCCAGCGCCACCGTGCCCTGACCCCGGAATCGGTCCGAATCGCCCGCCCGGCGGCCTTCCCGCCGGGCGGGGCCAGTCGTATTCGGTCGGATGGCGTCAGTGGACGCCCGACCAGTTCGCTTCCACCACCGAGCCGCCCCATGTCCGACGCCATGACCGACCGCCTGCCGCCGCACAGCAAGGACGCCGAGGAGGGCGTCATCGGCGGCATCATGCGCGACCCGGACGTTCTCGACAACGTCACGCAGATCATCCGGCCCGACAACTTTTACTTCGACGCGCACCAGAAGATCTTCCAGGCGATCCTCGACCTGCGGAACGACAACCAGCCGATCGACCTCGTGCTGGTCCACGACCGGCTGCGGAAGAACAAGCAGCTGGACGACGTGGGCGGGCCGGCGGCCCTGGCCGACCTGTGGGAGCGGGTGCCGACCGGGGTCAACGCCGAGTACCACGCCCGGATCGTGCGCGACAACGCCATGATCCGCAGCCTCATCCACGCCGGGAACGAGGTGCTGCGCGACGCCTACGACCGGACGCAGTCGGCCGACGAGCTGATCTCCCAGGCCGAGCGGAAGGTGATGGAGATCGCCCGCGCCGGGATGATCGGCGAGACGAAGTCGCTCGCGGACGTGGTCCGCGAGGCGTTCGAGCGGATCGACGCCCGCGTCGGGAAGGAAGACCTGTCGATCAGCGGGCTGCCGACCGGGTACGTGGACCTGGACAACTACACCGCCGGGTTGCAGAACTCGGAGCTCATCATCATCGCCGCCCGGCCGTCGGTCGGGAAGACGGCCTTCGCCCTGAACCTCGTCCGGCACATGATCACCGAGGAGCAGGCGCCGGTCCTGTTCTTCAGCCTCGAAATGGCCCGGGTGGAGCTGGCCGAGCGGCTGCTCGCGTGCCAGTCGCGGGTGGACAGCCACAAGATCCGCAAGGGGCACCTCACGTCCGACGACATCCAGAAACTGATGGACGCCGGCGACGTGCTGCGGCGGGCGCGGCTCTACATCGACGACACGCCGACGCGGAGCATGCTCCAGATCGCGGCCACGGCCCGCCGGCTGATGAAGAAGGAGGAGAAGAACGGCGGGCTGAAGGCGATCATGATCGACTACCTCCAGCTGATCGAACCGGAGAGCCGCCGCGACCCGCGGCAGGAGCAGGTGGCCCAGATCAGCCGCCGGCTGAAGATCCTGGCCCGCGACCTGAAGATCCCGGTGGTCGCGCTGGCCCAGGTGAACCGGGCCAGCGAGGACCGCCAGGACCACAAGCCCCGGCTGTCGGACTTGCGCGAGTCGGGGAGCATCGAGCAGGACGCCGACACCGTGATGATGCTCCACCGGCCCGGGAAGTTCGATGGCACCCAGGAGGACAACGTCCTGGAGATCATCATCGCCAAGCAGCGGAACGGCCCGACCGGGGAACTCACCCTCACCTACCTGAAGCAGTACATGCGCTACGAGAACTACATCGCCGACGTGGGCTACGGCGGCGTCGTCTGAGCGCGGCGGCCCGGGGCGGTCAGCCGGCGGCCGGGGCGAGCCGGGCGACCGCGTCCCACCCGGCCCGCCAGGCCGCGAACCGCTCCCGGCCCGCGGCGGCCGCGGCGTCGTAGCCGCGCAACAGCGTCCCGACGCCGACCTCGTACCGCAGCCAGTCGTTCGGCAGGACCAGCTTCAGCCGCTCCCGCAGCGCCTCCAGCCGGGTCCGGCCGACGGCGGCGTCCTGCACCTCGCCCAGCGCCCCCTGGACCGCCTCCACCGCCGGGTACAGTTCCTCCCGGAACGACTCGGCGAAGCACGGGGCGAACAGCTCCATCGCGTAGCGGACCTGCTTCGCCAGGATGCGGAGTTGGTGCAGCGCGTCCGGCTCGGCCGGGGCCGCGGCAACGGCGCGGCCGAACTCGGCGAACAGCGCGGTCATCTCGGCCGCGGCCAACTCCCCGAACGTGGCCGGCGCGCCCGACCTCCGCGGCGGGCGGACGCGGCCGGGGAGGACGGCCGTGTCCGCGGCGAAGCGGGGGCCGGCGTCGTCGGCCGCGGCGACCAGCCGGGTCTGGGCCGCGGACCGCTCCCCGAGGGCGTACCCGGCCAGGAAGTCGAACGCCGGCCCCTCGGCCGGGTCGTCCCCGCGGGCGTCGGCGAGGGCGAGCAGGAACACGTCCCAGTCGCGGGCGTCGCCGGCGGCCCGGCGGAGGCCGCGGAGCGACTGCTTGGCGGCCCGCAGGTGCTTCCGCGGCAGGCAGGCGCCGAACGCCCGCAGCGCCGCCCCCGCCCGCCGGGTGCCGACCCTCAGCTGGTGGACGTACTCGACGTCCTCGTAGGGCTTGGCCGCGGCGAGCGGCAGGTACTGGCGCACGACCTCGAACCGCGCCGCGAGGACGACCCGGGCCGCGTCCGCCACCGGCATCCCCGGGGCGAGGCCGTGAATCCACTTGCCTTCGGCCATGCTGTCGGTCCTTATCGGGGGAGCGAACGCCCTCCCGCCGGCCCGCCGCCGGCGGGAGGGGAACGGGCGGGGTGCGTCGGGCGAGGCACCCCACTCGCTTCAGCCGGGTGTCGGTTGCCGTTACACAGATGGTACGGGTGCCGCGCCCCGCAGCGAGTACCATCGACCTTCGACGGCGGACCCCGGGCGTCCGCCACCCGCGGGGGCTGAGTCATGAGAGCCGGACTCCCACTCGTTCTCGCCGCGACCGTCGGGGTGGCGGCGGGGGCGTCGTCGCAAGACCAAGACGAGGCCCGCACGGCCGGGCGGATCTTGCACTCGATGGTCTGGACGGGCCGCGAAGTGTTGGTTTGGGGCGGCGGATCGGAAGGGACGTTCTTCGGGCACGGCCTGCGGGTCGACCCGGCCGCGAAGACCCGGACCCCGCTGGCCCGCGACGGGGCGCCCGCCGGCCGGTGGGCGCACGCCGCCGTCTGGACCGGCACGGAGATGGTCATCTGGGGCGGGCGGGGCCGGTTCGAGTCCGAGAACCACTTCGGCAACGGCGCCCGCTACGACCCGCGCGTCGACCGGTGGGCGGCGGTGGCCGCCGCGAACGCCCCGACCGCCCGGTCGCAGATGGCGGCCGTCTGGACGGGCGAGGAGATGCTGGTCTGGGGCGGGTACGGCAACGGGGCGACCGCCTGGAACACCGGCGGGCGGTACAACCCGCGGACCGACCGGTGGTCGCCGATGAGTACCGCCGGAGCCCCCGAGGCGCGTGTCGAGCCGCAGCACGTCTGGACGGGGAGTGAACTGCTGGTGTGGGGCGGCATCACCCCGGACCTGAAGCGGACCCTCCGCAGCGGCGCCCGTTACGACCCCGCGACCGACCGGTGGACGCCAATCCGGGCCGACAACACCGTGCCGGCCGTGTGGGGCGCGCGGGCCGTGTGGACGGGGACCGAGATGCTCATCTGGGGCGGCTCGCACCGCAACGGCGACGACGAGGTCAATCAGGTGACCCGGACCGGCGTGGCCTACGACCCGGTCCGGGACCGCTGGCGGCCGCTCGCTGTCGAGGGGGCGCCGGCCGCACGCTTCTTCTACGACGGGGTTTGGACCGGCCGCCGGCTGGTCGTCTGGGGCGGCGGCGACCAGGGCGGCGACGGCACCCCGCCGCGGCACTTCGACGACGGCGGCGAGTACGACCCGGTCGCCGACCGCTGGCGGCCGCTGGCCTGGGCGGACCGCCCGGCCGCACGGGGGATGCACTCCGCGGTCTGGACCGGCCGGGGCATGATGGTCTTCGGGGGCTCGACCGGCGGCTTCACCGCGTTCTCCGACGCCGCCCTGTGGGAACCCCGCTGAGGCAGCCCGGGGGCGACAACCGTTATCACCTGGCGGGCGGCTACGGCCGGGGTCGCCGGGTGATAACCGTTTTCACCCGAGCGATCCCAGGTCGCCACGGCACCGGTCACTTCCCACCGATCACCTTGGCCAGCTTGGCCGCCTCCTCCGCGGTGAACGACCCGGTGACGCGCACCGTGCCGCCGAACTTCGCCCGGGCGACCGGGGCGGCAACGACCTTCCCGCCGACCAGGACGGCGAGCGGCCGGTCGGCGTGGTCCTCGGACAGTTTGGCCGCCTTCTTCGCCCCGGCCTCGGTGAAGGTAATTTCGAGGGAGGGGTCTTGGGGGGTGCCCGCGGCCCGCGCCGAGGCGATGTCGGCCGCGGTGAGGGCGGCGGCCTTGTGCAGGTACACCTTGTCCTTGCCGCCGACCACGACGGCCTCGGTCAGGCCGTCCGCGGGGGCTTTCTCGGCCCGCCGGATCTCGACCCGGGGCGGGTCGTCGGCGAGTACCGGCACCGCGAGCGCGAGGCCGGCGGCCGCCGCCAGGGCGGCCCGGCGCGTGAGCAGGAACATGGAATCCTCGGGGAAGGAGCCCGGGGCCACCGGGCCGCACGACCCGGCCGCGGCCCCGGTCGGCAAGGATCGGACGGGGAGCCGCCGGATTCTCGCCGGGGCAGGTGCCCGATCGCGGCGCTTACCGCGTGCGGGGCAGCCCGCCGTCGCGGCGATGCCGGCGACCGGGAGGTCGTCGGCCCGGTCGCTCGCCAGGAATCCGGTGATGACGTCGGTGATCTCGACCGGTGTGCCGACTTACCGATGAAGCAGCCAAATCGATCGCATAAATAGCACCTATAGTATAACTGGTTTTGACCTCCTGTCCCGCCCCCAACATGCCCCAGGAGCCTTTAGAACTCCTCGCCGAACGCCACCGCGCCGGTCACCCCGAGTTGGTAGGCCGACACCCGCCGCTCGAAGAAGTTGGTGAGTTCCTGTACGTCCTGGAGGTCCATGAACCCGAACGGGTTCACCGCCCCGAACACCGGCGTGATGCGGAGAGCCTCCAACCGCCGGTCCGCGACGTACTCCAGGTAACTCCGCAGGTCCGCGAGCGAGAGGCCGGCCACCCCCTTCCCGAGGACGTCCCGGGCGAACGCCGTCTCGCACTCCACCGCCTCCCGGAGCATGGCCACGATCTCGGCCTCCAGGCCGGCGTCGAACAGCGCCGGCTCCTCCTGCCGGACGGTCTCGATGACCCGGAACGCGAACGCCATGTGCGCGCTCTCGTCCCGGAACACCCAGTTCGTCCCGGTCGCCAGCCCGTGCAGCAGCCCCTTCGACCGGAGGAAGTAGACGTAGGCGAACGCCGCGAAGAAGAACAACCCCTCGATGCACGCCGCGAAGCAGATCAGGTTCAGCAGGAAGGCCCGCCGGTCGGCGGGCGTCTCCAGCCGGTCGAGCCCCTCGACCGAGTCGATCCACCGGAAGCAGAAGTCGGCCTTCTGCTTGATCGAGGGGATGTTGTCCACCGCCGCGAACGCCGCCTCCCGCTCGGCCATGTCCGGCAGGTAGTTGTCGAGCAGCGTCAGGTAGAACTGGACGTGCAGCGCCTCCTCGTACAGCTGGCGCGACAGGTACATCCGCGCCTCGGGGGCGTTGACGTGCTTGTACAGGTTCAGCACGAGGTTGTTCCCGACGATCGAGTCGCCGGTGGCGAAGAACGCCACGAGTCGGTGGATCAGGTGGCGCTCGGCCGGGGTCACCCGCGACCGGAGGTCGGTGAGGTCGGTCGAGAAGTCCACCTCCTCGACCGTCCACGTGTTCCTGATCGCGTCCTTGTACATCTCGAAGAACGGCGGGTAGCGCATCGGGCGCAGCGTCAGGCTCATGCCGGGGTCGAGGAGCATCACGGCTTCCTGTGCGGGGGTGGTTCGGGCGCGTCGGGTGCTACTGGCACGCCTCGCACGCGCCCGGGTTTTCGAGGGAGCAGGCCACGGCCTGCGGGTTCGGGGGGGCGGCCTTCACCGTCGTCTTGGCGATCCCGGTCGCGGGCCGGGAGCGGAGGTAGTAGGTGGTCTTCAGCCCCTTCTGCCAGGCGTACATGTACATCGACGACATCTTCCCGATGGTCGGGCTTTCCAGGAACAGGTTCAGCGACTGGCTCTGGTCGATGAACGGCCCGCGGTCGGCGGCCATGTCGATGAGTGACCGCATCGGGATCTCCCACGCCGTCCGGTAGACCGCCCGCACCCCGGCCGGCAGCTCGGCGAGCCCCTGGACCGACCCCTCGGCCAGCTTGACCCGCGCCCGGACCTCGTCGGTCCACAGCCCCCGCGCCTTCAGATCCTCGACGAGGTAGCGGTTCACCTGGAGGAACTCGCCGGAGAGCGTCTCCCGCTTGAACAGGTTCGACACCTGTGGCTCGACGCACTCGTAGGCTCCCACGATCGACGCGATCGTGGCCGTCGGGGCGACGGCGACGAGCAGGGAGTTGCGCAGGCCGGTCGCGCGGACCCGGCCGCGGAGGGCGTCCCACCGGGCCCGGTCGGCCGGGACGACATCCCACAGGTCGAACTGGAGGACGCCGCCGGCCGTCCGCGTCTCGGCGAACGCCGGGTGCGGGCCGTGGGCGGCGGCGAGGTCGCACGAGGCCGAGAGGGCGTGGTAGTAGATCTCCTCCTGGATGCGCCGGGACAGCTCGCGGGCGGCCGGCGCGTCGAACGGCAGCCGGAGCTTGAAGAACACGTCCTGGAGGCCCATCACCCCGAGCCCGACCGGCCGCCACCGGTGGTTGGACGCCGCCGCCTCGGGCGTCGGGTAGTAGTTCACGTCCACCACCCGGTCGAGGAACCGGACGGCCGTCCGCACCGTCTCGGCCAGGGCGGCGAAGTCGAACCCGTCCGGGCCGGCGTGCCGGGCCAGGTTCACCGACCCGAGGTTGCACACCGCCGTCTCCCCGGCCGACGACACCTCGACGATCTCGGTACACAGGTTCGAGCTGTGGACCACCGCGCCGGGGCCACCGGTCTGGTTGCACCCCCGGTTGCAGGCGTCCTTGAACGTCATCCAGCCGTTGCCCGTCTCGGCCAGCGTCTTCATCATCCGGGCGTACAGGTCGCGGGCCGGCAGCCGCCTCGCCGCGAGCCCCCGCGCCTCGGCCTCGGCGTAGGCCGCGTCGAAGGCGGCGCCGTACAGGTCGGTCAGGTGCGGGACGGCCTTCGGGTCGAACAGCGACCAGTCCGCCCCGGCCTCGACCCGCCGCATGAACAGGTCCGGCACCCAGTTGGCGAGGTTCAGGTTGTACGCCCGCCGGGCCGGGTCGCCGGTGTTGTCGCGCAGCTCCAGGAACTCCTCCACGTCGGCGTGCCACGCCTCCAGGTAGACGCAGCACGCCCCCTTCCGCTTCCCGCCCTGGTTGACCGCCGCGACCGACGAGTCGAGCGTCTTGAGCCACGGGACGATGCCGTTGCTGTGCCCGTTCGTGCCGCGGATGAGCGACCCGCGGGCGCGGACGCGGTGGTAGGCGAGGCCGATCCCGCCGGCGAACTTCGACAGCCGGGCCACGTCCGCGTAGCGGCCGTAGATGGCCTCCAGGTCGTCGGCCGGGGAGTCGAGCAGGTAGCACGACGACATCTGCGGCCGGGCCGTGCCGGAGTTGAACAGCGTCGGCGTGCTCGGCAGGTAGCGGTGGGCCGCCATCAGCCGGTACAGCTCGGTCGCGTCGGCGGCGGACTCGGCCAGCCCGCAGGCGACGCGGAGGAAGAAGAAGGTCGGGGTCTCGATGACGTGCCGCGTCTCCGGGTGGCGGAGGAGGTAGCGGTCGTAGACGGTCCGCAGGCCGAAGTACTCGAACAGGTCCGGGGCGGGCTCCGCGGCGGCGGCGTTGAGCTTGCGGGCGTTGGCCGCGACGAACGCGAACGTCCCCTCGGCCACGAGCCCGTGCCGGTAGCCGGCGGCGACCGACTGGGAGAACGAGTGGACGTCCTGGTTGGCGACCTCCTTGTCGACGTAGGTGGCCAGGAGCCGGGCCGCGAGCCGGGAGTACTCCGGCTCCTCGGCGATCAGCCCGGCGGCCGTCTGGATCGAGAGGCGGTCGAGCTCGGCGGTGGTGGCCCCGTCGTACAGCCCGCCGATGGTCTTCACCGCCACCCGCATGGCGTCCACGTGGGCCAGCCCGCCGGCGCACCGGGCCACGGCGCGGACGATCTTGTTGACGTCCACCGCCTCCAGCGACCCGTTCCGCTTGCGGACCTGCATGACCGCCACGGGCGGATCTCCGGCCGAGGATTTCGGGGGCGGGGTGGTGGCGACAAGACTGGGCGGCGAAGGGGCTACGGCGGCGCGCAAGGAATCACTCCCGGTGTGGAGCAAGCCCGCGCGAGGAGGGGGAAGAGCGTGCGCCCGGAGGCGCAGGCGCGCCGGGGCGTACGCCCCATGACCTTCCCCACGAAGGCACGGGACCGTCACGCGCCGGTGCGAGGCGCGGGTCGTCGGCAGGTCTTCGGACTCGCGGGCGCGTGCGGGGTGCCGCACACCTACTGGCCGTCGCTTCCCAGCCCGGAGGGGGCCAGTGCGTCTGACGGCGGTCGTTCCCACTCACCGCTGCGGGGGCAGTCCCGGACTTTCACCGGGTTCCCTTTTCGTCAGCCCGCGGGTCGCGGGCCGAACCGACAACACCGCTCATCATCGTCGCCGGGTCGGCCCTGGGCCAAGCCGACCGGCCCGGCGGGCGGCGAAAATGCCGTCCGCCGGGCCGGGTTTTGACGATTGCGCCCGAGCTCACCGGGCGGCCCGCGCCCGGAACGCCTTTGCCGCCGCCACCATCGTCACCAGGGCGGGTTTGACCTCCTCCCACCGCCGGGTCTTGAGCCCGCAGTCCGGGTTGACCCACACCTGCTCCGGGGTCAGCACCGCCAGCGCCTTGTCGAGCAGCTGTTCGACCTCCGCCTGGGTCGGCACCCGCGGGGAGTGGATGTCGTACACCCCTGGCCCGATCTCGTTCGGGTAGCGGTAGTCGCCGAACGCCCCGAGGAGCTCCATCTGCGACCGCGACGTCTCGATCGAGATCACGTCCGCGTCGAGGGCGGCGATCGCGTCGATGACGTCGTTGAACTCGCAGTAGCACATGTGGGTGTGGACCTGCGTCTCGTCCCGCGCCACCCCGGCCGCGAGCCGGAAGGCGTCCACCGCCCAGCACAGGTACTCGGACCAGTCCGCCTGCCGCAGGGGGAGCCCCTCGCGGAGCGCCGGCTCGTCGACCTGGATGACGGCCGCCCCGCCGGCCTCCAGGTCGGCGACCTCGTCCCGGATGGCCAGGGCGATCTGCCGGCAGGTGTCCTTCCGGGGCTGGTCGTCCCGGACGAACGACCACTGGAGGATGGTCACCGGCCCGGTCAGCATCCCCTTCACCGGCCGGGCCGTGAGGGACTGAGCGTACCCGGTCCAGGCGGTGGTCATTGGCGCCTTGCGGCTCACGTCGCCGAAGATGACCGGCGGCTTGACGCACCGCGACCCGTAGCTCTGCACCCAGCCGGTCCGGGTGAACGCGAACCCCTCCAGCTGTTCGCCGAAGTACTCGACCATGTCGTTCCGCTCGAACTCGCCGTGGACGAGCACGTCGATCCCCACCTCCTCCTGCCAGCGGACCGCCTCGGCCGTCCGCTCCTTCAGGAACGCCTCGTACTCGGCCCCGGCCAGCCGGCCGGCCTTGAACGCCGCCCGGGCCTTGCGCACGTCCTCGGTCTGCGGGAACGAGCCGATGGTCGTGGTGGGGAACAGCGGGAGGGGGGTCTTGGCACGCTGGGCCGCCCGCCGCTCCGGGTACGGGCGGCGGCGGGCCAGCATGTCCGGGGTGACGGCCGCGAGCCGCGCCCGCACGGCCGGGTTGTTCGTCAGCGGCGAGGCGCGCCGGCGGTCCACGGCGGCCCGGTTCTCGGCCAGCCGGTCGGCGAGCCGGTGCGGCCCGTCGACCACGGCCCGGGCGATCAGGGCCACCTCCTCGACCTTCTGCCGCGCGAACGCGAGCCACTCCCGCACCGCCGGGTCGAGGGCCGTTTCGCCCGCGAGGTCGAAGGGGGCGTGGAGCAGCGAGCAGGACGGCGCGACCAGAACCCGCACCTCCCGGGCGGCCCGGAGGGCGGTGTCCACGGCGGCGGCGAGGTCGGTCTTCCAGACGTTCCGCCCGTCCACCAGGCCGAGGGAGAGGGTCAACCCCGCCGGGGCCGCGGCGAGGGCGGCGCCCAGCTGATCGGGCGCCCGCACGAGGTCGAGGTGGACCGCCGCCACGGGCAGCCGGAGAACCCGCGGGAGGGCGTCGCCGAGCGAGCCGAAGTAGGTGGCGAGCAGGAGCTTCGTGGCCGGGGCGACCGCCGCCAGCCGGGCGTAGGCGTGCTCGACCGCCGCCAGGACGCGCTCGCCCACGTCGGTCACGAGGCACGGCTCGTCGAACTGGACCCACCCGGCCCCGGCGCCGGCCAGCCGGCGGAGGAGCTCCTCGTAGACCGGCAGGAGCGCCGGGAGCAGGTCGAGCGGCTCGAACCCCGGCTCCTTCGCCTTGCCGAGGAGGAGGAACGTGACCGGCCCGACCAGCACGGGCCGTGCGGCGAGCCCGAGTTCGCGGGTTTCGAGGAACTCGTCCACCGGCTTGGTCGTGGCCAGGTGGAACGTCTGGTCGCGGCGGAACTCGGGGACGAGGTAGTGGTAGTTGGTGTCGAACCACTTGGTCATCTCCAGGGCCGCCGGCCCCGGCCGCCCGTCCCGGGCCTTCCCGCCCCGGGCCATTGCGAAGTACCGCTCCAGCCCGTCGGGGATCGCGGCGAACCGCTCGGGCACGGCGCCGACCATCACCGCCGTGTCGAGGACGTGGTCGTAGAGCGAGAAGTCGTTGCACGGGACGACGCCCAGGCCGGCGTCCCGCTGGAGCGCCCAGTGCGCCTTCCGCAGCTGGCGGGCGGTGGCGAGGAGCTGGTCGGCGGTCGTATCGCCCGCCCAGAACTGTTCGAGCGCCTTCTTCAGTTCGCGGTCCCGGCCCATGCGCGGGAAGCCGAGGTTGGTTGCCACGTTCATATGTCGTCTCCGGGTATCAGGGGTGTGTGCGAGTGGGGTGTTCCGGCCGGCGCGCGAGCCCCCGCCCCGGCTCAGATGCCTGAAGCGGGTCGCGCGCATCGTGATGATGGTCCGCCGCCGGGGCGGTCAGCAGTGACTACCCGGCCGGGGGTGTTGAGAGCGGGGGGCGGACGGCCCCGGCGGGGCCGGGTGGGACGGGCCGCGGTGGCGCGGGGGTGCGGGCGCGGCGGGGTGCCGCGGGAAGCGGGTACACGGGCTCACTCCTTTTCGCCGGCTGCGGGCGAAAGGGTGCCCGGACCGTGGCCGGACAAGCAGTGCTTGCACGCGCAAACGGGAACGGCCTGCCTGCCCGGTCGCCTGGGTCCGAGGCACCGAACGTCGCTCGACAGGCAGGTCTTCTGGCTTACGGCTCGTGTCGAGGTTTGGGATGCCTTCCCGCGGATCGCTCCGCAGTGGCGGTGACTCCCGTCCCTCTGGCCGAATACAGCAGCGGCCCTGCGCCGGATTCCCACCGGCTTCCCTCTTCGTCCCCCTCGCCCCGGGCGGGGCAGGGGGAACCTGTCGAGTCGGGCCATGTTATCCGGAACGCGGACCGCCGGCCACGGGAAGTGCGGGTCACGGGCCGAGTGGTGGCCATACGGCCGGGTTGTGTCGGAGGGGCGGATGAAGTACCACAGGACACCCACGTGTGACGGATGACCGGAGCCGCGCCCGACCGCGACGGAGGTGGGCCGTGATGAAGTTCTTCCTGTTCCAAGTCCTCCTGCTCGCCGGCTGCGGCCTCGGTGGGCTGTACGGGGCGGTCGTGTGCCAGCTGTCGTACACTCTCTCCCCGGACTACTTCCACCACCTCACGTTTCCCGACTACGACACCCCACCGCACCTCCACAACCGCCTCGGCGCGGCCCTCGTCGGGTGGTCCGCCGGCTGGGGGGTGGGGGCGTGCCCCGGCGTCCCGCTCCTCGCCCTCGGACTCATCCTCTTCCGCTCGCGGGCCTATCTGACCCACTCGCTGAGGACGTTCGGGGTCGTCGCGCTGACCGCCTCGGCCTTCGGGATAGGCGGATTATGTCACGCCTACACGACGGCCGGTGGGCCGCCGGCGGGTTGGCACGGCATGCCGGAAGAGGTGACGGACCGGGCCGGCTTTGAGCGGGTCCGGGTGATGCACGAGAGCATCGGTGCGGGCGGGTTTCTGGGCTTCTTCAGTGGGACGGTCTACCTGCTGATCGCCGCCGCATGGCACGGCAGTAACGGCACGCCCACGCGACCGGCAGGGGCGGGATGAGCGGCGCCCGCGAACGACCCGACTCACGCCCTCGCGGCGGCGACGGCCGCCTTCACATCGTCCGGGTTGGTTACCGCCCCCTGGGCCTTCAGAACCTTCATCGCCACCCCCATCGCCTGCCCGTCGCTCTTCGCCGCCCGGAGGTCGTCCCGGGCCGACGCCAGGGCGGCGGCGATGGCGTCCCGGTCCCACGCCTTCGGGAGCAGCGACTCCAGCAGGGCGAGTTCGGCCTCCTGCGGGCCGGTGTTCCGGCCGTCCTTCTGGGCGAGCGGGATCGTCTCTTTGAGCCCGGCGACCGTCTTCTTGACGACCCCGAGGATGATCTCGTCGGTGACCTCACCCTTCCGCCGGAGCGCCTCCATCTGGGCCTCCCCCAGGACGGTCCGCAGGGTGTCGCGCGTCGGCGTGTCTCCGCCCTTCATGGCGGTGGCGACCCGGGTCTTGAGTTCGTCGTGCAGGCTCACGGGAGTTCCTGTGCGTGCGGCGGCTACGGCCCGCCGGGGTGGGGTAGTCCCACAATGATGGTACACCCCGCCTCGCCCCCCCGGCAACCCGTCCGACTTCCGCGGCCGCGGGCCAGCGGGTAGGCTAAATCGCTCCCGCCCGAGGCCCGCCGATGCGCCGACTGGTCCCCACGCTCGCCGCCCTGCTCGTCACGACGTCGGCCACAGCGGCCGAGCCGAAGCCGTTCCCGGGCACCCCGACCAAGTGGCAGGGGTTCGCCCGGCACGACTTCAAGCACGCAAACCGGGGCGCCACCGTCGTCGTGCCGGACCGCCCGCTCCCCGGCCGGCCGTGGGTCTGGCGGGGCGAGTTCTTCGGGGCGTTCGCCGACGCCGACGTCGCCCTCGTGAAGGCCGGCTGGCACCTCGCCTACCTCAGCGTGCCGGACCAGTTCGGCTCGCCGGCCGCCGTGAAAGCGTGGGAGGGGTTCCACGACCTGCTGGTGAAGGAGCACGGCCTTCACCCGAAGCCTGGGCTGATCGGGCTGTCGCGCGGCGGGCTGTACTGCATGAACTGGGCGGCCGCGCACCCGGACCGGACGCTGGCCGTGTACCTCGACAACGCCGTCTGCGACTTCAAGAGTTGGCCGGGCGGCCGGCCGAAGGGGCTCGGCACCGGGAAGGGCTCGGAGGCCGAGTGGAAGAAGTTGCTCGCCGCCCACGGCTTCGCCTCCGACGCCGAGGCGGTCGCACACAAGCTCAACCCGGTGGACAACCTCGCCCCGCTGGCGAAGGCCGGTATCCCGCTCCTGCTGGTCTACGGCGACGCCGACACCGTGGTGCCGGCCCGCGAGAACTCGGACGTGGTGTTCGCCCGCTACCGGGCGCTCGGCGGCTTCGCCACCCGGGTCGTGAAGCCCGGCCAGGACCACCACCCGCACGGGCTGACAGATGTGTCTCCGGTCGTCCGCTTCTTCACCGATGCCCTCGCTGCGGACGGGGCGGTCGGCGCCGGGAAGACGGGCGCGGACGGGGTCATCGTCCACGAGGTCCGGTAGCCGTACCAGGCCGGGCCGACGCTCGTCCGCGTCCTGGTGCGGTTGTGGGACGCCCTACCGGGTGGGTACCGGGCGGTGGTCCCGGAGGCCCGCCATGTCGCCGCCGGGAAGAAGGCCGGGTTGACCGCCCACGCCGAGCGGTTCGGGTGTACCCTGCGGCCGCGGTGTGCTCGGCTCGTCCGCCAAACCCGGTCGTACTCCACGTGCCCGCGGAATCACGTCGGAGCGATCTGGTACGTCATCCGATTGAATAACGCATCCCGACTATAGGGCCACTACCGTCATTCCCAGGTGGTACACTGGCGGAAAGCGGAGGCATAGATGCGGCCCGGGTGGTGGCTCCTGGTGATCCCGGCCGTCCCGGCGGCGGTCCTCTTGGCCGGCGTACTCGCCGGGGACTGGGCGTTCGGGGTGCGCGAGGTCCGCCAGCCCCCGCCCCGCGATCCGGCCAACGCCGCCCGCGCCGAGGCCGGCGCCGCCTTCGCCCCCGGGGCCGCCGACCCGGCCCCGCCCGGCCTCACCCTCTTCCTGCAAGCCCTCACCACCGCCGTCCGCGAGGGCCGCCACGCGACCGCCGCCGACCGCTTCGACCCCGACCGGTTCCACACCGCCGTCGCCCGCACCGACACGTTCCGCGAAGCCGGTCTCGGCCCCGACCCGGTCACCGGCCCCGTCCGCGCCCGGTTCGCCCTCGCCGACGCGGTCCGGGCCGGCGGTCCCGGGCTGGCGGCCGACGCCGTCGAGGTGCGGCGGGTCGTGACCGCCCCGGACTCCGACGAGGTGGTGGTCTACGCCCGCCACCGGCTCGGCGGGCGGGGCGGGTCGTACCGGTGGTGGTTGGTCCGGGCCGCGGCGGGGTGGAAGGCGTTCGACCTGGAAGACGTGCGGGTCGGGATGCGACTCAGCAGACAGGCCGCGGCCCAGCTGGCGTGCGAGGACGGCGGGTCGGTTCCCGCCAGTGTGAAGGCTGGGCTCGCGGCCCTCGCCCCGGCCGCCGATCAGCTGGCGGCCGGCGACCCGGACGCCGCCGCCGCGGCCCTTGCCCCGGCCCGCATCGCCACCCTGCCGCGGGAGGCATTCGCCGTCCGCTGTCTGATCGAGGGCGGCGTGGCGGCGGTGAAGGGGCGGGCGACCGAGGCTCGGGAGTGGGCCGACCGGGCTGACGCCGCCGTCCCCGGGCTCCCGGCGACCGACTACCTGCGGGCCGCGGCCGCCGCCGCCGCGGGTGATTGGGAGGGCGTCGTTGGCCCGGCGCGGGCGTACCTGGACACGGTCGGCCCGGACGCCCCCGCGGCCCGGCTGCTCGGCACGGCGCTGCGCGAACTTGGCCGCACCGCCGAGGCGGCCGCGGCGTTCGAGCTGGGCCTCCGCGACGACCCCGGGCGGGAGGATCTTCGCGCCGCGCTGGCCCACGTGCGGGGGGAATGACGGAAGACACCCGGCTTCTGTCATTCCCGGACCGGATTTCCGACGATATCCTCGCTGCGCCGGCGAATGCTGTGGGAAGCGGTGTTTCCCCGCCCGAAACAGGACTCGCCACCGCACCGCTGGGTCGGATCGGCCGCCGATATTACTCGGACGATCCGCCATTGATTCCGATGCCGCCCCGGCGCTAAATGGTAGAGCCGCCCGGATCGGGTGGCATCCCGCGTCTCCTCGGGGGTGGTCCGGTGCCCGTCGTTTCTTGCCCAAAGTGTACCGCCGGGCTGCGCGTACCGGACGGGGCCACCGCCTCCGTCCGCTGTCCGAAGTGCCAGACCATCTTCCAGCCCCCGCAGCCCAAACCGGCCGCCGCCCGGCCTCCCGCACCGCCGCGCCCGGTTCCGCGGCCCGCCGCGCCCCCGTCGGCCGACTTCGAGGTGGTCGAGGAGTCGCCCCCGCCGGCCCCGAAGTCGCCGCCCGCCGCCCCGAAGAAGGCGTTCTCGCTGGACGAGGCCGTCCGCTCCGCCGACCCACCGCGGACCCGCCGGTCGGCCCGCGACGACGACCGCGACCGGGACCGCGACGACCGGGACCGCCGCCGCGACGACCGCCGCCGGCGCGACGAGGATGACGAGGACCGGCGCCCGCGCGGCCGGTCGGGCCGCACCCGCGACGACTACGGCGACGACGACGACCGCCGCCGGCGCGACGATGACGATTACGACGACGACTACGACGACCGCCGGGACCGCGGCCGGCGGCCGTCGCGGTTCGGGGTGGCCCGGCCGGGCGTGCTGCTCATCCTGATCTCGGTCGGCCTGTACTTCGGGGGGATGGGGCTCCACGCCCTGTTCCTGTTCCTGGCCTGGGTCGGGGCCGTCATCCCGAGCGGCCTGGTGGTCATCACGGGTGTCCTCGGGCTGGCCGGGTGGGTGGTGGCCCTGGTCGGCTTCGGGCTGTCGATCGCCGGCCCGGCGAAGGCGCGCGGGCTGGCCATCGCCGCCACCGCGGTGGCGGTCGTCCATTTGGTCCTGGCGATCGTGGTCGCCAACGACCGCCAGTCGATCCTGTTCGGGAGCCACTCGGTCCTCGCCATGTCGGCCATGAACCGGGTCGAGCGGATCCAGGATCTCAACAAGGAACTGATCAAGGAGATGCAGGCCAACCCGGGCGGCCCGCGGGCCAAGAGCCTTCAGGCCGAGCTGGCGGGGTACAGCGGCGACCGGGGCCGGGTGTTCGGGGGCGACGGCCTCGACGGGATGCGCTGGGACGACCTGATCACCAACCTCCCCCGGCTGGACAAGCTGATCGCCGTCCTGGTGTACAGTTCGCAGGGGTTCGAGTACTACCTCTGGGGGCTGTTCGCCGGGCTGTTCGAGTTGGCCCGGCTGATCCTGCTCGGACTGCTGCTCGGGGCGCTGGCGCGGGCGGCGAAGGACCACCGGGCCGCGGACCAGGCCAAGTTCGGGTGGATTGCCGGGGCGGTCGCGGTCGGGGTGGCGATGCTGGTGGTGCTGCTGGCGGCGGTGATGGCCAAGAGTGCGGCCGAGGACATGACCAAGGGGCTCGCCGCCGACCTCGGGGGCGGGCCGCCCGTACAGCAGTTCACGCCGGGGGTCGACCTCCACCAGCAGATGGCCGAGCGCCAGCGGCAGATGGACGACTGGCGGCGGCAGCAGGAGACCGCGTTCGAGCGCCAGCAGCAGCGGTTCCGCTCCCTCCAGCGGAGCGTGAAGAACTGGAGCGCCGGGGGCGAACTCCTCGTCTTCACCCTCCACGCCGGGGCACTCATCCTGCCCGGGCTGTCAGCATTCGGAGTGTTTCAGTCGATGGGCCGCCGCCGCTGACCAGAGGTTTCCGTGCTCCTCACCTGCCCGACGTGCCGGAGCGGCCTCCAGGTGCCGGAGGGGACGACCGCGCACGTCCGCTGCCCGGCGTGCAAGACGGTGTTCCCGGCGGAAGCCGGCCTCACCCCGGCGGAGGTCGTCGAGTCGCCGCGCCCGGAGCCGCCGCGCCGCCGGCCGGCCCCGGTGCCCCCGCCCGAGGCGGCCGAACCGGCTGAGCCCGACCGGCCACGGCCGGTCAGGCGCAACCGGGACGACTACAGCAAGTACACCCCGGAGGAGCGGGCCGTCCTGCGGGGCCAGTTCACCCGCGGCATGTGGGGCTGCCGGCTCGTCTCGGCCGCATACGGCCTCCAGGCCATCGGGCTCCTGTTGGTGGTGCTCCTGGCCGCGCTGAACACCGTCCGCGCCGGCACCCCGGCCCTGATCGCCGTCGCCGGGGTGTGCGGGTTCCTCAACCTGGTCCTCGTCCCGATCGGCCTCGCCCTGATCCTGTCGGGCCGCCCCGCGCCCGGGCTGTACCGGTTCGGCGTCGCGGCTGGGGTGGCGGTGCTGGTCCACGGCGTCTTCGTCCTGTGCACGCTGGCGAAGAACGAGCCGACGGTGGTGATCGAGGGCGAGTCGCAGGCCGGGGCGCTGAACGCCCTCGGCCACCTCGTCACCAAGCTCGACAGCCTGACGCTGTACCTCACCTGGGCGGCCTACCCGGACGAGAGCCCCTTCACCCGCCGGGGGCTGATCCTGGACGTGCTGTGCGGGCTGGCCGAGATGGTCCGGCTGATCCTGCTGATGGTGACCCTCGCGGGGGTGGCCCGGGGGGCGGGCGACACCAACCTGGCCTACCGGTGCATCCGGGCGGGCGGGGTCGGGTCGGTCGGCCCGGCCGGGCTGGCGGTGGCGATGGGCCTGTTCCTGGCGCTGATGATCGAGTCGGGCGGCCGCGACCAGAAGTTCGGGCTGGTCCTGCTGACAGTGGCCGCGATGGGCATCTACGCCATCCTGGCCGGAACCCTGGTGCCGGCCTCGGTGGCCGCCCGCGACGCGGCCGAGGCGTGCGAGTTCCCCTACCAGTCGCAGAACTTCGAGATCGGGGACTGACGGGGAGTTGTGGGCGAGCCGACCGGCATGAGCCGGCCATTGGCTCGGAGCCCGGAGGGCGTCGGCGTGTAGTTTGGGGTTACACCCCGGGCGGCGTCCGCGGTGTTCGAGGGGGCGATGTGCTTCGGGCTCCGCCCGAGGCTCGCCCGGGGTTTCACCCCGGGCTACACGCCGACGCCCTCCGGGCTACAACTCCCAGCCGAAACAGCCGGCTCACGCCGGCCGCTCGCCCACAACTCCCCTCTACATCACCATCCGGCGGCGGGCGGCGCGGGCCTGGTCGCAGGCGGCGCAGGTGCCGCGGATCACCAGACTGTGCGCGGTGGCCCGGAACTGGTTCTCGGTGGCGGCCTCGCGCAACACTTCATCCAGCTTGGGGTGGGCGAACTCGATCATCGCCCCGCACTGTTCACACACGAAATGGTCGTGGGCCGGGTAGCCGTAGTCGTGGTCGTACACTGTCCGCGAGCCGACCTCGATCCGCTTCAGCAGCCCCGCGTCCACGAGCAGGGTCAGGGTACGGTAGACCGTGGCCCGGCTGACCGGCCGGCTGGCGGCCTTCAGATCTTCGAGCAGTTCGTTGGCGTCGAAGTGCTTGTGGCGGGCAAAGATGTGGTCGAGCAGCACCCGGTGCTGCGCCGTGAACCGCTTCGACTCGGGCCGGCTGGCCAGGTACTCGCGGAACCGCCCCTCGGGGCTCTGGGACACCGACACCGACGGGAGCGACACGGCTCGGCCTCCGGGACCGCGGGACCACCCCCGACATTATAAGCGACCCGCCAACGGCCGCCGCGGGGCCGACGCCCGCCCTCTACGGGCGTCGGCCCCGCGGCGGTGGGGGGTCAGCGGGGGCCGGCGACGCGCCGGAGGAGGAGCTCCTCGGCGGCCAGCCAGCGGGCCTCGGTGTCATAGGTGCCGGCCGCGATCTCGGCCCGGACGCGGGCGACGAGATCGTGGCGGATGCCGTCGGCGGGGGGCGGGGCGGTCGGGCGGCGGGTGAACCGCGGGGTAGCCGGGGTGGTCGCCGGCCCCTCCGCCGGTGCCACCCGCCACCGCCGCCACGAACACTGGGGTGCGTTTCGCATGGGTTCTCGTCTCCCTGCCGCGGCCCGTGTGCGGGGGTCGCGGCAGTCGTGCGTCGTGCGGGGCGGGGTCCGTTCTACCCCGGTCCCACACGGGCGGCTCACTCTCACGCCCCGGTCCAACAGGGGCGGGCGGTTCCGCCGCCCGGGATACGGTTCACCCGTTCAGTGAACCGCGTCCCATTCTACGCCACTCTATCGTCGGCGCCGCGCCGAACGCGACACCGATTTCCGTCACCCGGGTGACGTTCCCGGGGCGCGGCGGGTGCGGCGGGCGCGTTGCCCCGAACGTGCCCTGCGGGCGAGTCGCGCGGTGGCCGGAACCCGTTTTCTGCCCCAGGTTTGGTCCGATCCACTCAAGCCTTCCGGGCTTGAGTGAAATCCCCCGTCGCAACCCCCGCTGCACCAAATCGCGTGCCGTCCGCGCCCGGAGGGGAGTACGCGGGAGCAGCGTCGCCGTCCCGTCCGCTCCCAGGTGTCCGCCGTCACGCCCCCGGGTGGGCCGCCCTCAGCTGGTTCGCCGCCAAGTGGGCGGCCCGGGTCGGGGCCGGGTGGCGGTAGCCGCTGAGCGTCGCCCGCACCACCGCCAGCGCGGAGGCCACGTCGATCCGGTGTCCCGGCGACACGAACACCGGCTTGGCCCCGGCGGCCGCGCGCACCACCGCCTCGCCGGCAGCGGTGAGCGGGGTGGCGTCGCCGGCGGCGGGGCCGGGCTCGTCGTGGTCGCCCACAAGCCAGCTCTTGGCGCAACCGAGACACGGCCGGTCCAGCCACAGTCCCAGGTGGCAGGCCAGCCCGAAGCGGCGGGGGTGCGCAATCCCTTGACCGTCCACCATAATCACGTCGGGCCGGCAGCGCAATCGGGAGAACCCGCTAAGTAGCGGCGGCACCTCGCGGAACGACAGTAGCCCCGGTACATACGGGAAGGTCACTTCGGCCGTCACGGTCGCGGTTTCGATCACGGACAAGTTTTCGGTCCGGAGCACCACAACGGTCGCAAACAGGAGCGGCGCTTCCAGGTGGTAGGCAATGTCGCACCCGGCGACCGTGTCGAACTGGTCGAGCGGGGTTGCCGTGTTTACGCGACCGGCAAGTTCGGCCTGAACGGCCAGAGCCCCGGCCTCGGTGGTCGGCCAGTCGTGCAGAGACATGGGTTGGAACCCCGGTCCGGGGCGGAGGTGTCCGCGTGGCACGGAGAAGGCCGCACCCCGGCCCGGGGCAACGCCCGGGACCGGCTGCGGATCAACCCGATCGCGTATCGGTGTCGCCGGCGCGGTCCGGCAGGTTCGGCTACTTCGCGGCCTTCTTCCCCGTCTTGAGCCCCTTCAACTCCGAGTCGAAGACGCGCACCGCGGCCCAGGTGTCCTTGTTCTCGGCGATGAACTTCAGGTGGTCGGGGTGGTCCTGGTAGCGGTCGTGGGCGGCCTTGTCGGCGAAGACGAGGTGGAGAGCCACGTCCCAGCTGCGGTCGTTGACCTCGCGCTGGAACTCGGCCGCGATCGGGCCGGCGGCGTACGCCACCACGCCCTCGTGGGCGGCGAGGTACTTGTCGCAGGCGTCGATCAGCTTCTGCCGGGCGGCCGGGGACGAGTCCTTCAGTTTGAAGTAGACCATGTGGGCGATCAGCGGCCCGGCCGCCTGCTTCTTCTCGGGCCGGTCCTGGGCTCCGGCGGACACGGTGACCAGTGCGACTGCACCGGCGACGAGCAGCGAACGGACCATCGGTAACCCTCCGGGAGCGGGCGCGACGAGCGGGTCGCCCCGGGGTAACGTATCATACCGACCATTCGATGGAGGCCCGCCCCAAGGGGATTCAACAGGGCAGCGATCCGGCCGGGCACCCGCTCCATGAAACTGCACCCGTCGATCCCGGCCGGGATCGACGACGAGTGCGTCGCGTCGGCCGCCACCCTTCCCGTCAAACTGATTCCAGACGTTGCCACAAAATGCCGGAGGGCTGCGGGCCCGCAGCCCTCCGGGGATCAGCAGCCTGGAACCCGAGCCGTACCCGAAGTCCCTGACCGGATTCTCCACGATTCCGCACCCATTTCGGTACGCGGATCGTAGACGCCTGGGTCAGAAGAACAGCCGGAGGATGTCGTTCCGGATGACGTACACGAACATGAGCAGGATCATCACCAGCCCGGCCCACATCAGGACCGCGAACAGCCGTTCCGGCACCGGCCGGCCGGTCACCTTCTCGTAGATCAGGAACACCATGTGCCCGCCGTCCAGCACCGGGATCGGCAGGAAGTTCACCACCGCCAGGTTGACCGAGATCATCCCGATGAACAGCAGGAACTGCCACACGTCCTCCCCGGCGAACCGGTAGGACACGGTCGCAATCGTCAGCGGCCCGCTCAGGGTCTTCGGGCTGATCCGGCCGACCACCATCCCGTACAGGTTCTGGTACACCGTCTTCACGAACCGGATGGTGCGGTACCAGCCCAGCACGAGGGCGTTCCCCGCCCCGTCGGCCGTCTGCGTGCGGACCTCGTACTCGAACCGCAGCCCGCGGTCCGGGAGGCCGTGCTTCGGGTCGGCGACGCCCTGGAGCGTCACCTCCCGCGTCTCGTCGCCGCGCTTCACCTTCAGCTCGACCTTGTGCGGCGGCGTCAGCTGGTAGATGCTGTCGATCGCGGCCCACTGGTGGGGCTTGATGTCGCGCCACTCGCCCGCCGACTCCTCGCCCTTCCCGTTCAGCGCCGTGAGCCGGACGGCCGTGATCACGTCGCCGGCCTGGAGCTGCGCCCGGGCCGCGGGGCTGTTCGCCTCCACGTCCACGGCCACCGCGTCCACCCAGTAGGCGAGGCCCAGCCCGCCGACCGGGAGCGGCGAGTTCGGCAGGTTCACCGACTCGCGGTCGAACCGGAACGAGTCGTCGTACTTCAGCGTCAGGGGGTGCCGCTTGGCCCGGTGGTCGGCGTCCACCTCGCGGAGCACCACCAGCTCGACCGTCAGGCCGCCGCGCTGGCCCTCGGGGAAGCCCGCGGCCCAGTCGTCCAGCTGGCGCGGGAGCCGGAGCGGGTCGAGCGGGCGGACGGCGTCGGCGGGGGCGGCCTCGGCCGGGCGCGGGCCGTTGGCGAACCACGTCTTCTTCCCGGCCGGGTCGGTCACGCCCACGGCGGCGATCACGTCCCCGGGGGCGGCCGGGGCGCCGGCCGGGGCGGCGGTCACCTTCCCGTCGGCCGGGCCGCCGCGGCGCACCGCCGCCACCTTCCCCATTTGGAAGCGGATGCCCAGGTCGTACCGCAGCGCCGGCGCCACCGTCACCTCGACCGGCGGCGTCCCGGCCGGCTGGTCCTTGCGGAGAACCTGGAAGGTGACCTCCCGCTCGGCGAGCAGCACCATCCGCCGGTGGTAGTCCTCGAAGTCCTGGGCAGCGGGGTCGTGCGGGTCGGGGCGGAACGGCGTCACCCTCGCGGGGTCGGCCGGGTCGGTCATGCCGACGAGCCGGTCGCCGGGCTGGAAGCCGTCGCCCTTCGCCAGCGCCGCGGGGGTGCCGGCGAAGGTGGGCGGGAACGACCGCTTCTTCGGCTCGATGAGGGTGAGCCGGTACGGGGGCGAGATGCCGAGCTGCGGGAACGGCACCTCCTCGTCGCGGAGCGGCTCGACGGTCCGCTCCTCGGTCGTGCCCTTGTGGCGGACGGCGATGGGCAGCTGCTCGTCCTTGAGGGTGCTCATGACGACCGGGCGGATGTCGTCGAAGAACGGGTTGTCCCGGCTGCCGATGCGGAGGACGTCGTCGCCGGTGCGGATGCCGGCCCGCCACGCGGCCCCGCCGGCCTCGACGACGCCGGCGGTGGCGGGCTTCTCGGCGACGCCGTGCAGGTAGGCGGCGACGAAACAGGCCATGCCGAGGATGAAGTTCATGATGACGCCGGCGGAGATGATGAGCATCCGCTGGCCGACCGGCTTGTTCTTGAAGCTGCGCGGGTCGTTGTCGTCGTCGTCCGGGTCGCCCTCCGGGGTCGACTCGCCGGTCCCCTCGCCGACCATGCTGACGTACCCGCCGAGCGGGACGATGCCGAGCATGTAGGTCGTCTCGCCCCACTTGTACGAGCAGAAGGGGACGGCCGGGCCGAACCCGATGCTGAACGTCTTGACGTGGACGTCGCACCACTTGGCGGCCAGGAAGTGGCCGAGCTCGTGGATGAAGATGATGAACCCGAGCCCGAGGACGACCTTGATCGTGTCGAGCGGGTCGAGCTTCCAGAACACGAGGCCGATCACCCCGGCCGTGATGGCGAGGGAGACGGCGTTCTGGCGGAGCCAGGACTTGACCTCCACCACCTCGGCGTGGTGGTCCGGCTGGCCGGAACTCGGGTCGATCGGGCCGGGGGTGGCGATATCGCTCATCGGGTCGGGGCCGTGGGGGTCGGGGGTTTTATGCCTGGGCGGCTGCGTCGTTCGGTTCGGCCGTCTTGAGCCCCGGCAGGGGCGAGGGCGTGTAGCCCGGGGTGGAACCCCGGGCGGCGTCCGCGGTGCCGGAAATGCGTCGCACCCCGGACTTCGCCCATCGCCCGCCCGGGGTTCCACCGGGCTACACGCTCTCGCCCCTGCCGGGGCTCAAAACTCACCCCGCCCACCGCGCCGCCTCGGCCCTGGCCCAGCGGTCCAGGGCGAGCAGCCGGTCGAGCGTCGGGGTCGGGTCGAAGTCGTGGGCGTCCAGCACGGCCCGGCAGCAGCGGGCGATCCCGAGGAACGGCAACCCGCCGGCGAGGAACCGGCCCACCGCCTCCTCGTTGGCCGCGTTCAGCACCGCCCCCGTCGTCCCGCCGCGGGCAGCCACCTCGAAGCCCAGGTCCAGCGCCCGGAAGGTCGTTCGGTCCGGCGGCTCGAACCTTAACCCGGACAGGCTCCCCCAGTCCAGCCGCTTCGCCGGGCCGGGCACCCGCTCCGGGTAGAGGAGGGCGTACTGAATCGGCAGCCGCATGTCCGGCGGCGACAACTGGGCCAGTACCGAGCCGTCCGCGAACTCGACGAACGAGTGGACCACCGACTCGGGGTGGACGATCACGTCGATCTGCTCCGCCCGGAGGCCGAACAGCCAGCGCGCCTCGATCACCTCCAGCGCCTTGTTCATCAGCGTGGCGCTGTCGATGGTGATCTTCGGCCCCATCTTCCAGGTCGGGTGCTTCAGCGCCTCCGCCGGCGTCGCCCGCTCCAGGTCCGCCGCCGACTTCCCGCGGAACGGCCCGCCGCTCCCGGTCAGGACGACGCGGGTGACGTCCGCGGCGGCGTACCCGGTCAGCGCCTGGAAGACGGCCGAGTGTTCGCTGTCCACCGGGAGCAGCTTCGCCCCGCGGCGGGCGGCGAGGTCGGTGACCAGCGGGCCGGCGACGACCAGCGTCTCCTTGTTCGCCAGGGCGACGGTCTTCCCGGCCTCCAGGGCGGCCCACGTCCCGTGCAGCCCGGCCGCCCCCACCACCGCCGACACCACCACGTCCACGTCCGGGGCGGCGGCCAGCTTGGCGACCGCGTCCGGGCCGCCGAGGAGCTCGGTCTCGCGCGGGAAGAACGACCGGTCGGCGGCCTTGAACGCGGCCGGGTCGCACAGCACCGCGACCCGCGGCCTCACCGCCCGGCACTGGTCGGCCAGCTGCTCCCAGTTCGTGTGGGCGGCCAGGCCCACGATTTGGAGTCGGTCGGGTAAGTGTCGCGCCACGTCCAGGGTGCTGACCCCGATCGACCCCGTGGACCCGAGGACGGCGACCCGCTTCAGGGTTCCTGGGCTCGGGGCCGGGGGTGGGGGCACGCGACACCGGGGGACGTTCGGGGGACCGACCGACGTACCGGTGAATTGTATGAGCCGGCGGGCAGGACGCCGGCCCGCTTGTTCGCCCGGACCCGCCTTCATACAGTTCCCCTAACACTGCCCCCGCGCGACCCGGTTCGCCCCGGAAGAGCCGCCGATGCCCCCGACGGTTGTGGAGTGGAGCCCGACCGTCGACCCCTCGGACTTCGTCCGGGGGGTGCGGGAGGCGCTGGCCGCCGGCCGGCTGGTCGTGTTCCCGGGGGACTCCGGCTACGTCGCCCTCGCCGACCCGGCCGCGCCCGTCGCCCCCGGCACCCTCGACCTCCTCGGCCCCGCCCCGGCCGTGCTGGCCTACGGCCCGGACGACCCGCCCCGGCTCGGGCTGGCCGTCCCCACGGCGGCCCGCCGGCTGATGTTCCGGGCCTGGCCGGCCCCGCTCGCGGTGGCGCTGCCGGCCGACCCCGCCGCCCCGCCCCCGGGCTGGCCGGCGCCGGTGTGGGGGCGGGCGTCGGCCGCCGGGGTGGTCCGGTTCCGCTGCCCCGACCACCCGCTCACGGACGCCCTCCTCCCGGCCCTGCCGGAGCCGGTGCTGGCGGCCGACACGTTCCTCCCGACGGCCGCCGCGGCCGTCGACCGGCTCGGCGACGCGGTCGGGCTGGTGGTGTCCGCCGGGGAGTTGAAGGCGGACCGCCGGCCGACCGAGGTGACGGTCGCGGGGGCCGGCTGGGAGGTCACCCGGCCGGGCGACTTCCCGACCGACGAGCTGCACCGGCTGACGGCCCGGATCGTGCTGTTCGTCTGCACGGGTAACACCTGCCGCAGCCCGCTGGCCGAGGGGATCGCCAAGGGGCTACTGGCCGAGCGCCTCAGCTGCCGGGTCGAGGAACTACCGGCCCGCGGGTTCTGGGTGCTGTCCGCCGGGGTGGCCGCCTACGGCGGCGGGCCGGTGTCGCCCGAGTCGGTCGACGTGGCGAACGAGCTCGGGGTGGACCTGGCCGCCCACCGGAGCCGGCCGGTGAACCCCCAGCTGCTCGCCGCGGCCGACGACGTGATCGCCATGACCCGGGGCCACGCCCACGCCCTGGCCGTGCGCTACCCCGGCCTCGGGCCGGAGGCCCGCCTGCTGTGCGGGGACGTCGACCTCGACGACCCGATCGGCGCCGGGCTGGACGTGTACCGCGGGTGTGCCCGCACCATCCGCGAGTCCCTGACGAGGTTCATACCGGAGTGGGTGGGAGCATGAGAGTCGCCATCGGGAACGACCACCGGGGCGTGGGGGTGAAGCAGCGGGTCGTCGGCCTGTTGAGGGAACTCGGCCACGACGTCACCGACCACGGCGCGTCCGGTCACGCCAGCACCGACTACCCGGACTCGGCCTTCCTCGTGGCGGCGGAGGTGGCCGGCGGGCGGGCCGACCGGGGGGTGCTGCTCTGCGCCACCGGCCACGGCATGTGCATCGCGGCGAACAAGGTGTGCGGGGTGCGGGCGGTGAACTGCCGCGACGTGCTCGACGCCGAGTTGAGCCGCCGGCACAACGACGCCAACGTGCTGTGCCTGTCGGCCGACCTGATCGGCGAGGAGCTCATCGACCGGATGGTCCGGGCCTGGCTGACGGCCGACTTCGAGGGCGGCCGCCACGCCCGCCGCCGCGACAAGATCGCGGCCTACGAACAGTCCTACCCCCTCCCGACCAAGACCCCGCCCCCGGCCGCGGGCTAAACCTCTCCCGTCAACTGGAGGGGTGGTGACCCCTTCGGGTACTCCGCCGTCGGAGCAGCCTTGCCCGTCCGGGTGGCGATTGGTAGCCTGCCGCCCCGCGACTGGCACCGCGGGTCACGGAGGCCGTCATGAACCGCACACTCCCGGCCGCGCTCGCGGCGTTCGCCCTCCTCACCCTCCCCCAACTCGCGGCCGCCGGGCCCATCCGGTGGGGCTACCGGGCCGTAAGTCCCGACGGAACCGTACTGTCCGAACGGACCGGGATCACCGACCTGACCTGGGGCGACTACTTCCTGCCGGACCCCCTGACCCACGGCGTTTCGGTTCCCGACCCGTACCCCGACAACTCCATCCACACCGTCACCAAGCGGTCGGAGGCGACCGTGACCATCACGGACGAAATCTCCGGGGCGTCCGGGACGGCCTGGCTCTACACGGACTACCGCTGGCAGTACGAGATCCAGCCGGACGGGTCGCTGGACCCGCTCTACGAGGGTCAAACCGGCGGCCCGTGGCCGCAGAAGACGAAACTCGTCCTCGGCGGCAACACCTTCATGGTCGGCGGCCCCGGCGGCGAGTTCCTGGTGGAGGTGACGCCCGGTCCCGTTGCCGCGACTCCTGAGCCGGGCACGCTCGCCCTGGCCGGGCTCGGCCTCGCCACGGGCGGGCTCGTCCGGGTCCGTCGCCGACGGGATCTCGCCCGAGCCTGCTAAGGGGTTCTCGTCCGGGCCGCCTCAGAACTCGGCACGATTTCAGCACTTGCGGGGGGACGGCATAGCACCGCGTACCGACTGCCCTCCACCCGGCCCGAGCCCGAGCCACCTTTCACACCGTTCCGGGCGCCAACGAGCCAGGACCACGGCCGCGGCACGGTTTGGGGAGCGTGATGCCCAGCCTCTACACGTTCACCGACTACTCGCCGGACTGGCCGGCCGAGTTCCGGCGCGAGGCCGATCGCCTTCGGGCACTGCTCGGCGACGACCTGGTCGCCGTGCATCATGTTGGGAGCACCTCGGTCCCGGGGCTGGCGGCCAAGCCGATCATCGACGTGATGCCCCTGGTCCGCTGCCTCGCCTCCGTGGACGACCACACGCCCCGGCTGGAGGAGGCCGGCTACGCGGCCTGGGGCGAGAACGGCCTTCCGGGCCGGCGGTACTTCACGAAGGACCGCGGCGCCTACCGCACGCACAACCTGCACGTCTACCAGTTGGGCAACCCCGAGGCCGAGCGGCACCTGGCCTTCTGCGCGTACCTGCGGGCGCACGACCAAGCCAGCCGGGAGTACGAGGCTCTGAAGCGGGCCGCCTACGAACGCCACCCGGCAGACGTCGCGGCCTACAACGGCGACAAGGACGCGTGGATCAAGCAGACCGAGTCGTTGGCCCTGGCCTGGTACCGGGAGCAGGCCCGCTGACCGGGGCCGACCCGCGACCAGCCGGCCTGTGCCTTCGTGCGACCGGGTTCTCCCGCCCACGTCACCCGTCCGGCCGCCGGAACGTTGGTGTGAGGAGCCCGCCGGCGGGCGATCCGGCCGGGCTCACCGCTCAGCTGCCGGCGTCCGGTGTCCCTCGCCGCCGTTCGACCTCTCGGCGGAAGGCGGGGAACCGGTCGAGTGGTGCGAACGTCTCCACGTCCCGAAAGAACGCAGCCACGAGCCCCGTCAGCCCGGCCCACCGCTCGGCCGACAGCCCGCACAGGGTGACCGCGGCATCCCCCGCGGACGCCGCCCCGTACTCCAGGAGGTCGCGGAACCGCCCCTCGTGCCGCACGACCCCGCACGGTAGTTGGGCCACAGCCAGGAGGTGGCGGTGCCGGCCGCAGAACCCGAGCCAGCTGTCGTGGCGGTTGGTCAGTCGCCCGAATGCCACGCTCCACCCTCCGGGGGCGAACGACTAGCTCAGCAACCGCGGCCAGTGTAAGCGATGCTACCCGGGATCGCTATTCGGGCCGCGGTCAGGTGTAGCGATGGGTTCGGCTGGCTCGGCTGCCGCGTGCCGGACGACACCGTATCGCAGGAGCTTCGCCACGAGTGCGGCCGACAGGTCTGGGTTGTACGGGGCAAGCAGCACTTCCTCGCCCCCACGCAGTCGGTTCAGGAAATCCTTGGCCTCGGCAAGGCTGACCCCGGTGAATTCGCGGACGATGGTGATGAAGAACATCAGGTTCGCACCGTCCGGCCAACCCGACGCCCGAATCATCTCGTTCACCTCCGCCGCCGAGCGAGTAGCTCACCGACGCCGTCCGCGTCGGGAGCCTGAGCCCACTCCACGACCTGCTCGGGGGTGGGGTCGTACTCGCCCATCGGCCGCCCGCCGCCCCAGGTGTTCGTCGCCGGGTCGTAGTCGGGCGGGTAGAAGATCAGGTTCGACGCCCCCTCCAGCGGGACGTTCGCGTCGAACACCGCCATGTACGCCCGGTGCTGGTCGGGGAACCCGTTCTGCGGCATGGCCCGCCGGACGATCTCCGCCAACTCCGCCCGGGTGACGTTGGGGGCACGCTTGATCCGCCGGTGGTAGAGCACGCGGCGGACGTAGTCCGCGTGGTCCTCGCCGCCGTAGATGCCCTGGAACTCGGCCATCGGGATGTTCGTGCCGGCCAGCTGGTTGAACTCGACCCGCATGCTCTCGTCGGGGTCGCCGTCCAGGTGAGCCGCCAGTTCGGCCAGCCGGGCGACCAGCTGGTCGTCGAGGGCGGGTGGCATGAGTTCAGGCCGAAGCTCCATCACTCGCACGCCCTCCGGTGACTGGAGGGGAGGCTCCGCAGCCGCCGCGCCGTGCGCGGTGGGTCAGGGGCGCCCTGCGGGCGGGCGGCCGTTGCAGCGGCGGGCTCAGCCGGCTCCTACGGCTCCTTGGTCACCCCACCCGCACCGGCAACCGGCTCCGGCCGCCCGGGAGCGCCAGCCCGGATGTCGCGCTGGCGTGCCAGAAACGCGGCTACACTCGGGGACGCGACTACCACGACCGCGAACGAGAGGTAGACCGCCGCCATGCCCCCGGTCAGGGCAGTCGCAACCGGGTCTCCTCCGCTTACCCCCAAGAGGGCCACCAGCCCGGCCCCGCCGAGCAGGCACGCCATGACCCGCCGGGCCGCCAGGCTGCCCCGGTAGAGCCAGACGCAGAGGGCCGCCGTGATCAGGAAGCGGACGGCCTGGGCCGGCAGCCGGTCCGGCCCCCGGGTGGCGACGTACAGCCCGATCACCCCCGCCGACACCAACAGGACCAGCGCACTGTACGCAAGTACGAGAAGCTGGCCGACACGCTCTCTGGAACTCACACTGCCCTCCGGCGCCCGAACCCCACGCGGTAACAGGCCGGCGGGCCTCCGGACCGCGCCGCCCGAGTTACAGCCCCGACTCGACGATGCGAACCCAGACCGTCGCCGTCTTCTGCAACGTCCCTTCGGGCAGATAGCTGTTGTCCTGGAACAGCGACAGCCCCTTCGGGTCGCCGTAGGTGTTGACCTTCGTCGTCCACAGGATGCCCTTCTTGTCGTCGAAGCCGACCATCATCATGGCACACGAGAAGTTCCGGGTTCCCTGGGTGCGGCACAAGGCGTTCACGCGGAACTGGCCCTCGTCGCTCTGGTGGAGGATGAAGTTGTTGACGACGACCTTGTCCGTCTTGAGCGTGAGGTGCTCGAAGTCGGCGAGCTTCACCTCCACGCCCTTGGACGCGTTGATCGGCTCGGCCTTGTCCTGCTTGGCCGACGGCTGCTGGGGGACGGCTGGCGCCGCGATCACGACCGCAACGGCCGAGACGAACAAGTAGTTCCGCATGGCGTCTCCTAAAAGAACGGGGGTATCGAAGCGCCGCGAGCCGCGGTTGGGCATACCCGCCGGGGTGGGGACCGTCACCGGTGCAGTTCCGCAGCGGGCACGATTTGAAGGAGAGTAACGACCCTCACAGGCACTCGCAAGGGGGTGCCCGGAAGACGGCCGGCGGCGGTTGGCTCGGGGCTTGAGGGCCGAACGTGTAACTCAGCAGCCGCGGCCGGGCCGAGACAGCGGGACCGAAACCAGCAGGCCCGCAACGGGAAACACATTCATGCGGCCGGGTCAGGTACGGCGACCGGTTCGACCGGCCCGGCTCACTTGACAGGGCAGCCGAAACAACCCGGTTGCATGTCAGCAAACCCCTCCGCCCGCGTCGGGCGCCAGCTGTCCGAGTACTTCCGGCCGTACTCGGTGTGGGCCGCGTACTCGTCCCAGATCCATTCGATGTCGGCGAGTGACACCGGCCCGGTCGACCGCCGCTCCAACTCGGCGGCGAACTCGTCCCGCCACTCCGGCTCGACCGTCGACCGGATGCACCCGCAGTTCCCGTGGAGGTTGTCCGTCCACCCGACCGCGAACTCCCACTGCCCCGGGGTCACGTCTGGCGGTCGCTTGTCGGCCAGCGCCCGAATGTCACCCAAGACCCGGTCGTACCACCGGCGGTGCGCCGCTTCGGGTTGGATGAAATTGCCCCAGAGGAGGAACGCCCCGCCGACGGCAAGCAGGCCAACCACAGGCCACCGTCGCCGGGACCGCTGCCGCACCGGATGCCCTCCGCAGGCCGACCGTCGAGCTCAGCTGCCGCGGCCTGCCGCCGCGCCGGGTTCGGCCCGGCCTACCCGGACCCGTGGGTCACAAGCTCGGGCTGTGCGTGTGCAATTCGTACCTCGCCAGGGTATGGTCATCGAGGAAGTAGTACTGGATGAGCACTTGCTTGCCGCCCATCAACCCGCTGACCCACCCATACGACGTGCCCCGCACCGCAATGCCCGGTGGCGGGGTCGCCGGCGGATCGACCAGCGTGGCGGCCGGCGCCGCGGCAAACGAAAGGCCGTTCTCCTCGGCCCAGCGCCGGACCGCGCCTACCCCCGCACGGGCCGCCACCAGGGCATCGAGATCACACTGGTAGCGGCCCACCGCAGCGGCCTGCCGCCGCTCCTCCACGCCGGATACCCCGGCGGTGCACCCTGCGGCTGCCAGGGCGGCCACCCCGATGTACACCCACCCAGCCACCAGCATCAGCGACACGGCTTGGCCCCGCCCCCGCCAGGACCGCGGCCAGACCGGGACCACCCCGCGAGCCGTGACGGCGAAGCCGACCAACACTGCCAGGAGGAAGGAGTACGGGAGGGCGTCGAACCCCAGCCCCGCGGCGACCAGCGCGACCGCGAGGGCGGCTGCCACGAACGGCAGGACCAGCCCGGTCAGCAGTGGCCACCGGTTCAAGACGTAGCCCTCCGGGGTCGAACGTGAAGCTCACCTGCCCGGCCCGCCTGTGCGGGTAGTGGTCACGGGAAACCTATAGGCGGGACGGGTCAGGTGCAGCGTGGGGTTCGGCCGTGACTACACCCGCCCCCTCCCCCGCCTCGTACCCGTCTGCGATGCCAGCCAGCCACTCCGACCAGCTGCGTGCGAGCACCGCACACGGTCCCACCTCATGGCTGAACTCAATGATCTGCCCGCGCACACCACCCTCGGCCGGGTCGAGATCGAGCATCACCGAGTCGCCTCCCCCGTTGTTGGTCATGGGGACGCGCTGCGGGCACCACCACACCGGGCGGATCGGCCCCCGAAGCTCGCTTGGCGGCCATCGCTCGCCCAGCCCGTAGCCGTTCTCGCGTTGCCACTTGCCGTAGGTCCGCCACCCCTCTTCGACGGCGTCCAGTGGCATGACCTCGCCGATGTCCAGAAGCCAGTCGGAGCCGTCGTACAGCAGGTACGACTCGCGCACGTCATCCGGCAGGGACAGCCCGAGGGCCGCCTCGAATGCGTCTAACCTGCGCTTTGTCACGCCTGCCGCCAAGCGGAACAACCGCCGCCCGACGTCGGGCCGGTGGCAGTCAGCAATCCGCCTCCAGCTATCTTGCACGCTCATGGTTTAAGGCCGAACATATCGCTCAGCAGCGGCGGGGCACCGGTGATCGCTCGTCACGAAAAGCGATCACGCCCCGCCGTCTGCTCCAGCGCCGGGCTCGGCCCGGCCACGCTGGTAGTCGAGGATGCCCCGAGCGTCCGCGCGGACGCTCGGGGCGCATTGTGGATCGGCTGCCACCGCTCCAAGCAGCCCGAGCAAATCCACCCCACCGACCGACTGCACGCCCTCGTTGAGCAGGCGGTTGGCCATCGAAACCGGGAACCGGGACGGCCGCCGGAGGCACGCGATCTATCCTGCTAACGCCCCTTGCAAAGCCTGCATCGAATCAGATATATCTATGCCCATGAGTACTAATTCATATTTTTCCATGATTGCATTGCGACAAACAATTTATCAATCGCAAGCAACCATAAACTTGCGAGAAATCACAAGAAAACTCGCACATCTTTTCAGCGCCGGCTTCGGTGCGGCGGCTACTTCGCCTTCAGCCGGTCGATCAGGTAGTCCGCGGACGACTTGTACTTCGGGTGCGGCCGGCCGGGGTGGACGAAGATCCCCTCCACCTTCTCCGCCTCCAACTTCTCCATCAGGATGGCGCCGAGGAGCGGGGCGTGGGTCGGATCCTCCTTCGACTCGCCCTTCACCGCCGCCGCCTTGGCGTTCCCGTAGAAGAGGAACACGGGCGGGTCGTCCTTGGTGACGTGCGACATCGGCGAGTAGGCCGTGATCCACGGCAGCAGCTTCTCCCGCCGCTCGTAGAAGGTCTGGAACGCCCCGTCGCGCTTGCCCGCCACCGTGATGGCGAAGGCGTGGCCGCCGTAGGTGTAGTTCGGCATCCACTCCCGCAGCACCTTCGGGTCGAGCGTCGTCTGGGCGCCGTCCACCGCGGCGCAGTACAGCCGGGTCGACTCGCGGGCGACCGGGTCCGCGCTCTTCGGGTCGGCCATGTCGTCGTGGAACGCCAGGTACAGCGACGAGCAGCCGCCCGCCGACCCGCCGGTGGCGCCGACCCGCGCCTTGTCCAGGTTCCACTCCTTCGCCTTCGACCGCACGAACTGGAGCGCCCGGGCGGCGTCCTCCAGCGGCCACTTCACCGGCGGCTCGACCCCCTTCTCGGCGGCCTCGGTTACCATCCGGTAGTTGATGGCCACGACCGACAGGCCGTTGTCCAGGTAGCGCTTGGCGCCGTTGCGGTAGCCGTCCTTGCTGCCGTTCACCCACCCGCCGCCGTGGATGCAGAACACGACCGGCGTGGGGGCACCGCTCTTGGCCTGGTAGAAGTCGAGCACCTGCCGGGGGTGCGTCCCGTAGGGGACGGCCTCGGCGGTCGGCGCGGGGCCGGTGACCTTCGGGGTGTCCTTTTTCGTCGGCGGGACGGCCTTCTTGGCGTCCGGCTTGGTGTCCTGGCGGGCGGCCGCGGACACCGTCAGGGCGACGGCCGCGGCGAGTGCGAGGAGGCGGGTCATGAGGGGCTCCGGGGAGGGCACGCGGCCGGGCGGCCGCTAGGGCACGGTAGCCCGCCGGGAGAAGACGGGAAAGTGGCAGAAGCACGAAACTCGAAATTCGAAACCCGGGACGCTGGTTTCGAATTTCGAGTTTCGTGCTTCGGGTTTCCGGCCTCGAACTACAGCGTCACTCCCTGCTTCCCCATCGTCCGCCGCCACGCCGACAGTTGGCCGGTGTGGGTCGCCTCGTGGGTGGTGAGGAGGTAGCTCACCAGATCCCCGAGCGTCGGGAAGCGGTGCCGGAAGCCCGCCACCGGGTTGGGGGCGGCGGCCCGGGCCTCGTCGAGGGCCGCCGCCGCGGTGGCGAAGGCGGCGTGCGCGGCCTCGTAGGCGTTCAGGAGTTCGCCCTTGGTCGGGTAGGTGGCCCGGTTCGGGTCGGGCACGGTGCCGGGGTTGAACAGCGCCCCCCAGCCCTCGGGGGCGACCGGCTTCTGGCCGAGGACGGCCAGCCCGTAGTCGGCCGCGATGACGAGGTGCCCGAGCGTCCAGGCCGGGTGGTTCAGGCCCGGCACCGGCTGCTCGGCGAACTCCTCGTCCGACACGTCGGCGACCAACTGCCGGGCATACCCGTACTGGTCCGCGTACAGCCGGCGCTCGCGCTCGAACATCGGGCGTCCTCCGGGGGTCATCGTCCCAGCAGCCGTCGCAGTGCCTTCACCCCCGCGTCGGCCACCTGCGCCGGCGGGAGCTGCCACAGCACCGGGTTGTTCATCTCCACCGACACGTACCCGGCGTAGCCGATGGCCCGCAGCCGGGCCACCACCGGGTCGAGGCGGAAGTCGCCCTCGCCGGGGAGGACGCGGTCCGCGTCGGTCATCAACTCCCGCGGCACGCCGGCCACGTCGCACACCTGAACGTGGGCCAGGTTGGCGGGGGTGAGCCGGTCCAGATCCTCGGGCTTGCTCGGCCCCTTGTAGTAGTGGAACACGTCCAGGCAGACGCCGACGTTCGGCTCGCCGCACCGCTCGACCAGCGTGAGCGCCGTGTCGAGGTTGTTCACGAAGGCGTCGCCGCCGCGGAACTCCAGCCCGAGCCGCACCCCGAAGCCGGCCGCCCAGCGGGCCGCCTCGGTGAGCGACACCAGCGCCCGGCCGAGCGCGGCGGCGTCCGGGCGCTGCGCGAAGTCGGGGGCGAGGAGCAGGGTCGGGACGCCGAACCGCTGGCACAGGTCGAGCCGCTTCCTGAAGTGCTCGAAGTGCGCCCGCCGCTGGTCGCCCTGGGAGAGGAGCAGGCCGCCCTGGTACGCCGCGGCCGCCAGGGTGATGCCCTGGTCGGCCAGGAACTTCGCCGTGGCGTCGGCGCTCACCGCGTCGAGGTGCTTCTCCAGCTTCGTGAGCCAGACCTCGGCGGCCGGGCAGCCGCTGGCGGCGAACGCGGCCAGGTCGTCGGCGAACGCCGCGGGGAGGGTACACGACTGGCTGACGCACGCCTTCATCATGCGGCCTTCTTGTTGCCCCGCTTGTTCTCCTTCTCCTTCTTCGGGGCCGGGGCCGGCTCGGGGGTCGGGCTCGCCTCGAACATCCCCGTCAGCCACGCCGCCAGGAGGGCCATCGCGCTCAGGTGGAGGCAGAGCCCGAGTACGACCAGCAGCCGGGTGCGGCCCTTCTGCTCGGGAGTGCGGGCCTTGTAGACCGGCCCCTCGGCCGCGTGCGCCGTGGTGAAGTGGTTGTGGTCGCCCGCGCCCCACTCTTCGGACGGGGCGGGGGTTCCCTCGGGGACCGCGACAGCCACGGGGACCGGGAGGGGCATCGGCACCGGGACCACCGGCGGCGGCGGGGGCGGGGCGACCGACCCCGGCCGGCAGAACGGGACCAGCGCGGCCTCGACCTCGGCCGCCCGCTGGGGCCGCGACTCGGGCTCCTTGGCCATCAGCTGTTGCACGAGCGCCACGAGTTCGGGCGGCAGGTCCGGGCGGAGGGTGGCGAGCGGGGGCGGGTCGGCGGACCGCACCTTGGCGAGCAGGTCGTCCGGCCTGGAGCGGGAGAACGGCGGCTTGCCGGTGAGCAGGTAGTAGAGGCTGGCCCCGAGGCCGTACAGGTCGCCGCGGCCGTCGTAGGTTCCGGCGTCCGCCCGCTCGGGCGGCAGGTACGGGAGCGCCTCGGGCGGGGGCGGGGCGACCGCCGCGGCCGGGCGGACCGGCACCAGCCCGAGCTCGGCCAGCTTGGCCGCCGCGTTCGGGGCGGGCCGACGCTTCACGGTGCCGTCGGCGGCGGTCTTCGCCGTCATCGGGCCGACGAGGAGGTTGGCCGGCCGGACGTCGCCGTGCCACAACCCGCGCTCGTCCAGCACCCGCAGCGCGGACGCCACCTGCCGGCCGAACTCGGCGGCCAGGAACGTCGGCATCGGGCCGATCTCGGCCACCAGCTGATCGAGCGTGGCGGTGTCGGCCGGCTGCTCGACGGCGGCGTAGTACTCGCCGCCGGACTCGCCGGCGTCGAGCGGGACGAGCAGGTTCGGGTGGAAGGCCGGGAACGTCCGCGCCCGCTGGACCAGGGCGGCGGGGGTGTCGAGCGGCAGGAGGGCGTCGGCCCGGAGCCGCCGCAGCACGACGGGGGTGCGGAGCGACGGGTGGAGCGCCCGGTAGGCCGTCCCGCCGGGGCACGGGCCGATCTCGTCGAGGACCGGGTAGCCGGCGAAGTTGAGTTCGTGCCCCCGCCCGCCGCGGAGGGCGTCGGCCTGGAACCGGGTGATGGCCCCGCGGGCCTCCAGGTACGCGCACAGGGTCGACAGGCCCGACTGGGGGACGTCGGGCTGGCGGATCAGCAGCTCGACCTGCTCGGGGATGAGGACGCGGTTGGCCTTGGCCTCGTCGAGGAAGCCGGCGATCGATTCGGAGGGCATCGGCGGGTCCGGGGGCAGGCCGCGGCGGGTGGGGTGATTGTAGCACCCGGCCGGGGCTCGCACCATTCCGCCGCCGGCCGGCCGGCCGGCGGACGGGCTCCGGCCGGCCCCGGCCGGAACGCCGCGCGCCGGGAATCCCGGCGCGGCCGCCTGGCGCGGGCCGGGCTCCGCGGCCCGGCCGCACGCACGTTTCGTCGCAGCCGGGAAACACACCAGAATCCTTCTGCTGTTGGAATAAAATTCACCCCGGCGCATCTGGCTCGCAGCGACGACCCGCCTCCGTCCCACGGGTATCGGCATGAAGGGGTTTCAGGACCTCGACCGGGTTCTCCGCGGCGAATCCACCCGGCCCGCCGGGTCGCTCGCGCCCCTCATGGCCACCAACGTGACCCTCGCCGCCTTCTACGGCGTGTGCATGGGCGTCTACGGGGTGTCGGGCCGGCCGGAGCCCAAGTTCCGCCAGATGGCCGCCGACGCGGTCAAGGTGCCGCTCCTGTTCCTGCTCACCCTGACCGTCACGTTCCCGTCGCTGTACGTGTTCAACGCCCTGGTCGGCTCCCGGCTCGGGGCGGCCGACCTCGCCCGGCTGCTGACCGCCGCCCTGGGCGTGCTACTCGCCGTCCTGGCGGCGTTCGGGCCGATCGTCGCGTTCTTCTCGGTCACCACCCACAGCTACCCGTTCGTCGTGCTGATGAACGTCGCCGTGTTCGCGCTCGCGGCGGCGTTCGGCCTGTCGTACCTCACCCGCACCCTCGACCACATGCTCCCCCGGCCGCCGGCCCGCCCCCGGCACCCGCTCGCCCGGGGCGGTGAGGACGTCCCTGCTGGGGAACTGACACTTCCGGCCGAAGGTGCCACGCCACCACCGCCGCCCGCGACCGCGGAGCCGGCCGGGCCGCCGTCCCCCGAGGTCGTGCGGACGGTGCTGCGCATCTGGCTGGTGGCGTTCGCCCTGGTCGGGGCGCAGATGAGCTGGGTGCTGCGGCCGTTCATCGGCTCGCCCGTGGCGGAGTTCACCTGGTTCCGCCCGCGGGAGTCCTCGTTCTTCGACGCGGTGATCCGGACCCTGCGGGCGCTGTTCACCGGGTGACGCCATGCCGCACCCCCTCCGGACGGTGGACCGGATGCTCCGCGGCTCGGCCGACCGGGTCTGGCCGGGGCTGGCGGCGGTGGCCGCGGGCGGGGCCGCCTACGGCGCGGTGATGGGGGCGTTCGGCGGGCTCGGCGGCGACCGGCCGTTGCAGGTCGCCTTCTCGGCGGCCAAGGTGCCGCTCCTCATCCTGGTGACGACGGCGCTGGCGATGCCCAGCTTCTTCGTCATCAACACCCTGCTCGGCCTGCGGAACGACTTCCCGGAGGTGGTGCGGGCGGTGTCGGCCACGCAGGCGGCGGTGGCCGTCGTGCTGGCGAGCCTGGCCCCGTACACGGCCGTCTGGTACGCCTCCACCCGCGACTACCACGAGGCCACGCTGTTCAACGCGCTGATGTTCGGCGTGGCGAGTCTGGCCGCCCAGTGGGTGCTGCGGCGCCGCTACGCCCCGCTCGTCGCCCGCAACCCGCGGCACCGGCTGACGCTGCGGGCGTGGCTCGGGGTGTACGCCTTCGTCGGCGTCCAGATGGGCTGGGTGCTGCGGCCGTTCATCGGCGAGCCGGGCCGGCCGGTGACGTTCTTCCGGAGCGACACCTGGGGCAACGCCTACGTCATCGTGGCCGAGACGGCGTGGCGGGCGCTCGGGGGGAAGTGACAGCGGGTGGCCGGGGCAGTATCCTGGGGCAATCGAGTGTGGGAGAGTGGGAGGAGGGAGTGGGGGAGTCGGGCGGCCCGCGCCGCGGGTTCCCGGCCTTACTCCCCCACTCCCCCACTCCCTCCTCCCACTCTCCCACACTGACCTCCAGCCTCGGACGCCGCGATGCGTGTCGCCGGCTGCGACCCCGGAACCTCGTCCCTCGACGTCCTCGTCCTCGACGGCGGCGCCGTCGCCGATCAGGTGCGGTTCGAGCCGAACCAGCTCCGCGCCGACCCCGCCGCGCCGGTGAAGTGGCTGGACGCCCGCGGCCCGTTCGACCTCGTCGCCGCGCCGTCCGGCTACGGCCTGCCGCTGGTCCGCGCCGCCGACGCCACCGACGCCCAGCTGGCGCTGATGAGCCTCCTCCGGCCCGACGACCGCGGCGGCGGGGTGGGCGGGTTCTCGGCCGTGGCCTGGGCGTTCCGCGACTCCCGCCTCCCGGCCGTGTTCCTCCCCGGGGTGGTCCACCTGCCGACCGTCCCGGCCCACCGGAAGGTCAACCGCATCGACCTGGGCACGCCCGACAAGCTCGCCGTGGCGGCCCTGGCGCTCCACCAACTCGGCGACGGTTGGGGCGGCCCGCTGTGCGTGGTCGAGCTCGGGACGGCGTTCGCGGCCGCGCTGGTGGTGAGCGAGCGCGGCGAGGTCGTGGACGGTGCCGGCGGCACGAGCGGCCCGCTCGGCTGGCGCTCGGCCGGCGCGTGGGACGGCGAGGCGGCGTACCTGCTCTCGCCACTCGCCAAGGCCGACCTGTTCGCCGGCGGGGCCGACGCGGTCGCCGACGCCGAGGTCCGGCGGGCGGCGTACCTGGAGTCGCTGGTGCGGACCGTGGGCGGGCTGTGCGGGCTGCACGACCCGTTCGACCGCTTCGAGAAGGTGGTGCTGTCGGGCCGCCTGTTCGCCGCCGAGTCGGGCTTCGTGGAGTCGCTCCATCTGACGGAGGCGTTGGCCCCGTTCGCGCGGTTCTCGACCTCGGTGGAGGCGGCCGGCGGGCTGCCCGGCGCCTGGGTGAAGGAGGCCGCCCAGGGCGCCGCCCTCCTCGCCGACGGCCTCGCCGGCGGCCCGCTGAAGCGGCTCGTGGACCGGCTGCGCCTGCGCGGCGCCCGCGGCACCGTGCTGGACGGCCTGACCCACCCCCGGGCCGACGCCGTGCGGGCGTGGTTCATCTGAGCGGCCGCCTACCCGAGCCGGCGGGCGGCGAACACCTCGACCGTCGTCGCCCGGAACGCACCCCCGGGCGCCGGCGGGACCGGCACGCCCTCCCACTCCTCGACGGGCATGCCCGGCGGCAGACCGGCGGGGTCCGGGACCGTCTTCCCGGCGTGCCGCAACACCGACCCCTCGCCCGCCGCGGTCAGCTCCCAGGCCCGCACCGGGCCGGCGAACGCGACCGCGAAGCCGTCCGCCTCGCCGAACGCGGCCGTCAGCCTCCCGCGGAGGTGGGCACGGAGCGAGACGCCGCGGAGCGGCCAGTCGCGGCCGAGCCCGCGGGCGGTGACCGTCAGCCCGAGCGCGGCCCGGTGGAGCAGCCGCAGCCGGTCCGGGTTGCCGCGGAACGCCATGAACCGCTGGGCCAGCACGTCCGGGTCCAGCGTCAGCGGGTCGGCCGGGTCGGCGTAGGGGGCCAGGGCGCCGGCCAACGGGTGCCGGGCCGTCGCCAGCATCCCGGCGAGGCGCGTGAACGCCCCCCACGGGACCGCCAGCACCTCGTCGAAGTCGTCGGCCGGGGGGAGCATCGCCCGCTGCGCCGCGGTCACGACCTCCAGCACGCCGGGGTCGCGGGCGAAGTTCGGCAGGGGGAGTTCGCCGCGGGCGATCAGCTCGGCGAACGCCCCGCCCGGGCTGGTGGCCAGGTCGAGGACGTGGACGATGTGCCCGCCCGGCCGCAGCACCCGGCGGAACTCGTCCCGCGCCGCCGCGAGGTCCGGGAGCGTGTCCAGCACGCACAGCCCGAGCACGCCGGCGAGCGTGCCGGCGGCGGCGGGGAGGGCGGTGACCTCGGCCCGCGCCACGGCGGCGTCGGGGAAGCGGCCCCGCAGCACGTCGAGGAACGGGGCGGACGAGTCGGTGTGGGTCGTGTCGGCGGCGCGGCCGGGCGGGAGCCACGGCCGCAGCTGGCCGCCGCCGGCGCCGACCTCCACGAGCGGCCCGGGCGGGACGTACTTCTCCACGGCGGCGCGGACGATGCGGCGGGTAAGCCCGTCCCACGGGGCGCGGACGCGGGCGAGCCGGTCGAGCAGGGCCGGGTCTTGCCACGGGGCGGGTTGATGGGCCGGGTTCGGGCTCACGCCGTCGATCCTCTCCGCCGGCCCGCGCCCGCCGCGAGCCCCGCCCCCGTATTATGGGAGAGCCCACCCCCGCAGGACCGCCCCGAGACCGCCATGAACCTGTTCCCGGCGTTCGCCGACGCCCTCCCGCTCCCCGCCTTCCTCGACCGGTACGGCAGCACGTCCGACCAGTCCCGCTGGGCCGCCGCCCGCGCCGCGACCACCCTGACCGACGCACAGAAGCAGCTCCTCGGCCGGTTCACGCGCGAGACGAACGTGCTGGTGCTGGCCGGGGCGTGGTGCGGGGACTGCGTGGCCCAGTGCCCGGCGTTCGAGCGGTTCGCCGAGGCGGCCCCGGTGCTGAAGGTCCGCTACCTCGACCGCGACGACCACGCGGACGTGCAGCAGGCGCTCCAAGTGAACGGCGGGAACCGCGTCCCGGTGGCGGTGTTCTTCTCCGAGGACGGGTTCGAGGTGGCCCGCTACGGCGAGCGGACGCTGGCCCGCTACCGGCAGCTCGCGGCGCAGCTCGGGGGGGAGGCGTGCGCGACCGGGCTGGTGTCGCGGACCGACCCCACCCAGGCCCAGGTGGTGCAGGACTGGCTGGACGAGTTCGAGCGGGTGCAGTGGATCTTGCGCCTTTCCCCCCGGCTCCGCCGCCAGCATGGAGACTGAGCTCGACCCGTGCAGTTCCCTGACCCCATCGCGGGTCGCACGGCGGGGTGTCGCCCCCGGTCTCGCGGCCCACAGGCGGCCGCTAAACTTCTGCCCGCCGAGGCCCGGCCGCCGGGCGGTTCCGTGCCGGTTCGGGTGGTACGCGCTCGTCGCCGCCCGGTACCACTTGCGGCCCGAGGGGAAGCGAGTAGGGTTCGTCTCGTGGGTCGGGAAGGACGCGGTGGCGTTCCCGGACGCCTTCTCCGCCGCTCGCCGGTGGATCTGGGCCGAGGGGTTCCCACCGACCAAGGACGGACGCGGAGGTCAAAGAGCTCCCGGCGGCGGGGCGGGAACTGCTACGATCCGGCCGGGCACCCGCTCCATGAAACTGCATCCGTCGAGCCCGGCCTGGATCAACGACAGGGGCAGACGGACCGACGCGCATATTGTGGCCACATACGCGGCCGATTTGTCGAGAAACACAGGGTGCGGCCGGGTGTTCAGTCGATGGGCGCCCTGGCCAGATTCCGAATAGGCATCTGGAAAGACATTTCTCCGGTTCCGAGCGTCCGGTAGAGTCCTCCGCCGTATCGCACTAACCCGTGCGGACGGGGAGGTCTTCCGCACTGCGAAAAGGGCTGCTAACGCGACGATCGGGCGTTACCAGCTCCGAACCGACAGCTTATCCGTCAGGTAGGCACACGGGTTGCTAACCTCCGACCCCCTCCTACCGGACGGCAGCACACTGCTGGACGTATCGGGCCAGGATTTAGAAGAGGATTCATGAGTTTGCTCCGTGGTGGGAGTGAAGTCGGTGGTGGCGGTGGGCCTTCCAACCTTCTCCGCCTCGGCGTGTACGCTCTTGTAGCAGCGCAGAAAGCCCTGCTCTGCCTGATCCTCCTCCAGGCCGGTTTTGAAGGCGGCTTGATGCCGGAGGCGGCCGAGCACGCCCAAAAGCTCGCCGAGGCTCCCGGCCCGTCCGCCCACCGCGACGACCGTCATCACGCCCCGTGCCTGCTCGCCACAGCCTGGCCCTTCTGCACGGCCGGCGGGCCGTCGGCGCCCGCTTACTCCGCCCCGGCTGGCCCCCTCGACGACCCGTCCGACAGCCTCTCCTGCCCCCGCCCGCCCCCCGCCTGCTGATTTCGCCTACTCTCCCAAGCGCCGTCGACGGCTTGGCCGCCGGCGTGCACCTTCCTCCCCGTTGCCCCTGTGGTCGGTCGGGTGTGGGTCCGCCCACTCCTGGCCCGACCCCCTCATTGCGCCGGCCGCTACGGCGGGCCGGTCCCGACGGTTTTGAAAGGCGCCGATGGCCTGCATCCTGCATACACCCGACACGATCTTCTCCGCCCGCCACGCCCCCAGCTGGCTGCTCCTCACGGGCGGCTCCGGGCTGGTGAACGGGCTCGCGTTCCTGGCGTGCGCACAGTACGTCACCCACGTGACCGGAACGGCCACGCGACTCGGACTGGAGTGGCCCCACGCGGGGGTGGCGGCGGAGTACGCGGTCGTCGTCCTGAGCTTCATCATCGGGGCCATGACCTCGGTACTCGCCCTTCAGGCCCGCGCCTACAGGGGGGAGCGGCCGCTCTGGTCCTTGCCGCTCGTGGCCGTTGCCTTCATCCTGGCCGGGGTCGCCCTGGTCGGGCCGACCGGGACGTTCGGCCCGTTCGGCGGGGAGGCCACCACCGCCGAACCGCCGGTCGTCCTCCTGTCCCTCCTGGCGTTTGCGACCGGGCTCCAGAACGCGGCCGTGGCGACGGTCACCGGGTTGGCCGTTCGGACCACCCACCTGACGGGGCCGGCGACGGACCTCGGGGTTCACCTCGGGGTGGCGTACTTCGCCACCGGCGAGGAGCGCCGGACGGCCCTCCGGGGGGCGGCCCTTCGCGGGGGCAAGGTGATCGCCTTCGTGGTCGGGGCCGGGTTGGCCCTCCCGCTGGCCGAGACGAGCGGGTATCTCGCCTTCCTCGTCCCGGCGGTCTTCGCGCTAACCGCGGCCGGGCTCAGCTTCACCCCCGAGTGGGGGCAGCCGCCGCTTCCGTCCGCCGCGGGAAAGACTCGCCCCCGGCGGCAAGCCTCCACCGGGTGAGCGCGCGGGGGGCGGTGAGCCCGGTCCGAGCGGCCAGTCCCGCTCGCAGACGGGCAACCCGGTAGGCCGGTCGTAGACCGCCCGCACCCGGTCCGCGGTGTACGTGTCGCCCACCGGCTCCGGCGGGGGCACGCTCGTCCACCACGTCCTCCAGCGGCGAGCGGCCCAGCGACCCGGCCGCCCGGGTGGCGGTCTCGGCGTGCGCCCCGCAACGACTCGGACATGTGATGCGAGCTCGCTGCCCGACAAGCCTACATGCGGGCCGGGTCCGGGGCAGCGGCTGGTCAGGACACCGCCCCCGGGATGTGCCCCTCGACGACCGGGATCTCCAGACCGTGCTCCTCGTCCCACGCCACCGGGAAGCGGATCACCACCTCGTAGCCCTCGTCACGGGGCGTGTAGACGAAGCGGGTCAGCACCAGGGTCGGCGGGCCGGCGTGGGCGAGAACCTCCGCTTCCGGCGCGTCGGCGGCCAACCCCATCTCCTCGGGGCGGTCGGCGGCGAACGCGCGGAACGCCTGGACGACGCGGGCACGGGCTCCCGCCTCAAGCACGCCCAGTGGAGGCGACACCGGTCGAACGCATGCCGCAGTCGGTCGTCAACGGGGGGGTGGAGGCCAGGTCGTGCTGAACACCCCGAACGTCACGTCGCATGTGAACACGACCCCGCGCAGAAGACCGCGGGCCGTCCAGGTGCGAAACTTGGAGTCGTACTCGAACGGCCCCAAGTCGGCGACGGATGGTGGCAGTTCCACGATCGCGCCCCCTGACACGGGTCCAGCGGCTCAGAGCGGTCGGGCCAGTTCGGCGACACGCCGCGCGACGAGCACGGCCCCGGAGGCGACTGCGGTGAACCCGCTCCCGTCGCCCGCCCGGCCGGTAGGGCGCTGGCCATGAGGAACCACACGACCACGGCGAGCCGAGTGCCACACACCCGTCGCCTGCGCCGGTGGCCGCATGACCGCCCTGTTGTCGAGCATACCGATCACCAGTGGCCGACCAGCACCTACACCTGCCGTTCCGCCTTCCCTTTCTTCCCCCTCTTCTCCTTCGGAGGCTTCGGCTGGTTGGCATCGCCGGTCGCGCCCGCGCCGAACATCGAGAAGTCGCTGTTCTGCCAGCGGGCGTTCACAAAGACCAGATGCCACACCCCGACCCCGGCCGGGACGAGCCCGACCCCCAGCAGCGTGAGGAACCACAGCCCGCCGTTGGAGGCGCCCTGCTCGACCTTCACGGTCATCGGCTCGTCCCGCAGTTGCTCGCGCTCCACCTCCAGCCGGAGCGAGTACTTCCCGCCCGGCTGTGCCGTCACGTAGGCCGACCCCGTCCGCGACCCCTCGGTCCACTCCTCACCGTCCTCGACGCCGGCGTCGAACTCCAGCGGCACCAGGAGCGGTTGCACCTGCCCCGTGGCCTGTTCCACAAGGTCGCCCTCGACGACCAGCCAGCCCGTCATCTGCGGCGCCGTCACGGTGACGCGGACGTTCTTGTGGGGTGTCAGCTCGAACAGGTCGGTGAAGAACTCCTGCGTCTGCGGCACCGCTGGCGGCGGTGGAGCCGGGGGTGCGGCGGGGTCGGGCGGCGGGGTCGCCACCGGCCCCCTCAGCTGAAACGTCTGCTCGTGGACCTTCCGCAGCGGAACGCTGGCGAGGACGACGCACCCGAGCAGGCACAGGGCGGCGAACAGGCCGAGCGCGTACTTGTACACCCGGGCGTGCCGAAACGGCTGGTTCGGGGCCACCCCCTTCGGCGCCGGCAACGGCTGCGGCAGTGCGAATGCGGTTCGCACCTCGGCCGGGGTGAGGTACATGCCGAGCGTCCAGTTCACCTCCTTCGCGTCCCCGAACGCCGCCCGCTCCCTGCTGAGCAACTCCGGGGGGCGGATGAAGTCGGCGGTGTCGGCGACCTCGCCGGCCGACACCTTCCAGTAGCACTCGCCGACGACGCCCGTCACGACCGCGGCGCCGGCCTGGAACTTCCGGTATGTGTGGCCGGCGTGGGTCGCCGAACTCTTCCCCTCGACCGCCGCCCCGGGCGGGAGCGGCTTCGCGTGCGTCCAGTGCCCGTCGCTCTCGATCAGCCACTCGAAGCCGTCGCGGGGGTGGTAGAGGAGGTACTCCGTCCAGGGGTACTCCCGCCCCTCGGCCGTCACGGCCCGGCGGAGGGCGCCGATCACGGTCCGGTCCGCGCCGCCGAGTTTCCCAGCCGTGCCCAGCGGGACGTGGAGCGAGAACGGGGGCTCCTTGAGAGCGTTGAGGACGCTCAGGTCGCCGGCGGTGGCGTCGAGCAGCGAGCCGCAGTACGGGCAGCCGACGCGCTCGGTCTTGTCCGGGGCGCGGAGGTCGAGCGGGCCACCGCAGTTCGGGCAGTTCGCCCGGCGGGCAGCGACCTCGCGCAGCTCGAACGCCTCGCGGCGGAGGTTCGCGGGCACGCCGAGGTCGTCGAGCGTCACCTGCCGGCCGAGGAACAGGTTCGGCGGGTCGGCCGAGTAGTCGAGCGTGGCGAAGCCGCCCCCCTCCGCGGACAGGTCGGCGTACCGGTACGTCTCGCCCGGCCGGAGGCGGAACGGGAGTTCCCCCTCGGCCCCGGCGGCGGTGGCAGTGCCCGTCTCGGCGACGACGAACCGGTCCTCGGCCTCCGGGAGTTCCGCCCCGGCGCCGGGCTCCAGGTCGTCGAACGCCGGCCGGTCCCCCGAGGCGGGCTGCTCGAACAGCAGGTAGTAGCGTCCCTGGGCCTCCGAGAGCCAGCCCCAGCGGTCGTCGGCGAAGGCCGCGTACCACTCGTCCCAGATGCCACCGGCCGGGTGCGCCAGCTGGGTCCGGCCGGTGAGTTGGAACGGGTGGCCGTCCAGCTTGCCGGTCAGCCCGACCCGCAGGACTGCTCCGGAATCGACCAGTGCGGCGACCTTGCCGAGGTCTTCGACCGAGCGGTCGCCGCGGGCCACCGCCGACCGGCAGTACGGGCACACCGCCACCATCGACGAGCCGACCTCGAACACCACCGGCCCGCCGCACGACGGGCACTGCACCCGCACGCTCATGACCCGGCCTCCGTCGGGGGGATGCCGCGGGAGACCTCGCGCACCCGCACCCGGTCGGCCCCGAGGGCGGCGGCCAGCCGGTCTTCCCACGGCCAGCGCGGCCGGGGCTTGCAGCAGTACAGGTTGAACGTGGCCAGCCCGTACTCCGGGTAGGTGTGGCAGGCCAGGTGCGACTCGGCCAGGAGGAACAGGCCAGTGACCCCGCCGGGGCCGCCGAACCGGTGCCAGAGCGGGTCGCCGACCGGGGTGAGGGCGAGATCAATGAGGAGGAGTTCGCACACGTCCCGCAGCCGGGACTCGGACCGGAGCCGGTCCGGGGCGCAGCCGAACGCCTCGACGACCCACTCGACGCCGGCCGGTGGGTGGGGGAAGGGATCGGGTGTGAGGGGGGCTGTGTTCACCGCCGTATCACCGATACCCGCCCGGGACGGCGGCGTCAACCGGCCGGGGGCGGAAACGGCCGCCAACCCTACCCACCCCGGACGCCCGATAGCCCTGGTTCCGTGCCCGGCGTGCGGACTTCCCGGACTACCGCCGCTGCGGCCGCCGGACTCGGTCGCCCTGCCACCGGCCACGCCGCCGCCGAGCCGCCCGGGCCGGTCGTTGTCACCGTCCCGATTCCCGTACCGGTCGATCCGACCAACGGCTTCGCGGTGCTGAAGCTCGACCAGCCGGAGGAGCCGGGGGAAACTAACTGACCGGGCGGGTGAAACGGCTGTCGCGGGAGGGACTGGAAGGCGGGGCGGAACTGGACGCGACCGGGCTGGCGGCGAGCGACGGTCGAGGCGGAGGGCGCCGTCCGCTACCACCCCGAACACCGGGCCGACCCGCCCGAGCGGGTCACCCCCGGCCGCGTGGCGACGGGAGGGCAGGTGGTGGAGGAACCGCCGCCGAAGCGTTAACCGATCCGCCAGGCGCGGGAAGGAAGCCGTGCCGGGCAAGGACGGCGACCAGCTGGCGGGCGGTGTCGGCCCAGGTGAAGCCAACGGCCCGCGCGGCGGCCGCGGCTCCCAGATGAGCCGCCCGGTCCGGACCGGCCGCGACCTCCCGCAACCGGGCGGCGAGGTCGTCATCGCTCACGTCGGCCCACCGGCCGGAGTAGACCGCGTTCCGGGCGGTCACCAGCTGGTGCGGCACCTCGTAGCCGACCGCCGCGTCGAAGAACGCCCCCACCCCGCCGAACGCGGCCGACACGAGCGGCCGGCCGCACGCCATCGCCTCCAACAGGTGCAGCCCGAACCCCTCCCCGTGCGAAGCGTTCACGAACGCGGTCAGCCCGTGATACCAGCAGGTGAGTTCGGCCGGGGTCAGGCTCCGGGCGGTCACCTCGACGCGCGGGTCGCCGTGGGTGCGGACCGGGGGTGACGACGGGGTGACCTTCACCCGCAGCCGCACGCCGGGGTCGGCCGGGAAGGTGTGGACGAACAGGTCGATCACCCGCTGGACGTTCTTCCGCAGCCCACCCTCGTCCAGCGCCCCGGCCGTGCCGAACGTCGCCCGCACCCCGGCAACCGGCCGCGGCGGGGCGGGGGAGAAGACGGCCGGGTCGTACCCGAGCGGCACCACCTCGACCGGCACCCGCACGCCGTTCGCCCGGAAGCATTCCGCCCCCCAGCGACTCGGCACGACGACCAGCGTGCAGCGGTTCAGCGCGGCCACCGCCCCCGGGGGGAGGGTGTCGGTTTCCCACATCGTCAGGGCGGCCGAGCGGCCGTCGGGGGCGAAGCGGTGTAGGAGGTGGGGCGGGGCGGCGATCAGCCGGGGGGCGGTCGGGAAGCCGGCCGGGTCGGCTGGGGCGTCGGCGGCGAAGAGGGTGGGGGTGAGGACGGCGGCCGGGTCACGAAGCACGTTCACCCCGGCGCCGATCAGCCCGCGGGCGACGGCGACGACGACGTGGTCGTACCCGCCGGGCTTGAGCGCGATGCCGGCGAGGGCGAGTGGGGGGCCGGGCCGCGGAGCCGGGCCGGGGGCGGCGCGCTCGCTGAGGAGCTTGGCGGCGAACTCGCGGAACCGGCCGCGGGCGAGGAGGCGGCCGCCCCGGGCCAGCGCCGGCCACACGGCCCCGACGGTCCGCACCGCCCGCCACTTTCGCTGAACGGCCCGGACCGCACCGTGGGCCACAGTCATACTCACCCCCCGCGGGAAATCCGTGGCAGGGTGCGGGATGCGGGCGGGGTTGTCAAGGCAGGTTCGGTCGGGGTGCAGGGCTATTCGGTAGTCGGGTCGGGGAGACCCAGCCAGGGTAGCACGACGGCGGGGTTGGCCGCGACCCGGCGGGTCGCGGCGGCGATGCTCGGCACCCCGCCCATCCGGTTGAGCAGGTACACG
>JAESFO010000175.1_pt1 | contig 126254 bp, 110 predicted proteins | sample 9269421 | NCBI WGS metagenome assembly JAESFO01 (sample SAMN14502839, study PRJNA617101) | algae metagenome | isolation source: Nostoc desertorum CM1-VF14 and co-occurring heterotrophs from rocky... | place: USA: Clark Mountains, San Bernardino, California | collected 2000-06-05 | reverse complement strand
GACGCGTGCCCAGCGCGTAGGCTTCGGCGAAGGCGACGTCGACCGATGGGTAATCGCCGGTCAGCGGAGTGGCGCCGTAATAGGCGACGAACGGCATCTTTTCCTCGAGCAGGTACTCGACGCGGCGATCGCCCTCGGTGACGCGGTTGGCGACGATGAAGCCCTCGATGACGCCCTCGGCGATCAACTCGCGGTAGGTGTCGAGTTCGCGGCCGACATCGGTGGGGATATGGAGGAAGTGCCGACCGATCTCGGCGCAGCGGCTGGCGATGCCACCCAGCGTTTCGAGGATGATCGGATCCTCGAACTGGAAATTGACCAGCGGGGTTATCCAGGCGATCGGCCGCCGCAGCAGCGTGCCGCCCTTTTTCAGCGATCGGCTGGTCAGGTGCGTGGTGTAGCCCATGCCGGCGGCCAGTTCATGCACCGAGCGGCGCGTGCCGTCGTTGATCGACGGGTGATCGCGCAGCGCCCGGCTGACCGTCGCGGGGGACAGGTTCAACTGGTCGGCCAGATCCTGGATCGTCACCTTCTTGACCATCGATCCGTTTCCTTCCCGTATGCTTCACGTGCTGCAATCATCGCAGTCTATCAGTCGAGAAAACTCAATCGTCCATGCTCTTGGGGCGGCCGATCTTGTCATGCCCAACTATCTCACCGCCGCGGGAAGCGAGCGACACGGTCGGGCTCACGGCTGGTCTTCCAGCTGCCCCGACAGATCGGACCAGCCATGGTCCGGATCAGGCCGCGGCACCGAGCCGACCAGCAGTCTCGTGTAGGGATGCTGCGGATTGGAGATCACCGCCTCGGCCGTTCCCGACTCGACGGTCTTGCCCTGGTTGAGCACGAAGACCTCGTCACTCACCTGGCGTGCCGTGGCGATGTCGTGGGTGATGTAGATGATCGAGACGCCCAGATCGTCGCGCAGCGCCTGGATCTGCGACAATACGTTGGCGCGCAACGAAGCATCGATCATCGATACCGGCTCGTCGGCGACGATCAGCCGGGGCCGCAACATCAGGCTGCGGGCCACCACGATGCGCTGGCGCTGACCGCCCGACAATTGGTGCGGATGACGGCCGAGCACCTGCTCGGGCCTGAGGCCGACCCGCTCGAGGGCCGTTTCGATCATGTCGCGCTCTTCGGCACGGCTTTTCGCAATGCCGAAGATGCGTAGCGGCATCTCGAGCAGATGATCGACCGGGTAGAACGGATTGAAGATCGCGAACGGATCCTGGAAGATCGCCTGCACCTCGCGCCGGAAGCTGGCGCGCTGCGGCTTGCTCATCTGGGTGATCGACCTGCCCGCGTAGTTCATCCGGCCGCCGGTCGGCGGCAGCATGCCGAGCACCACCCGCGCCAGCGTGGTCTTGCCGCTGCCGCTCTCGCCGACGATGGCGATGATCCTGGGCCGGTCGGCCTCGATTCGCAGGCTGAACCGGTCGAGCGCCAGGAATGGCGGTGCCTTCCACTTGCGGCTCGGGTAACTGACGCTGATGGCGTCGAGGTCGAGCAGGGCGTCAGACATCGGCCGTCTCCGGGCTGACGAGATGGCAGGCGACGTCCCGCTCGGCGGTGATGGACCGGCTGAGCGGCTCCTCCACCTTGCAACGCGGCTGCACCGCAGGGCAGCGAGGATGAAATGCACATCCGCTTGGCAGCTTGAACAGCGATGGCTGCGCCCCGGGTATGCCTTTCATCTCGCGTACCTCGTCGGGGCTGGGGAGGGACGAGATGAGCAGCTGGCTGTAGGGATGCAACGGGTCGCGGAAGAAGCGGCGGATCGGGGCGTTCTCGACCAGCCTGCCGGCATACATGACGGCGAGGCGATCGACCGACTGCGCCATCAGGCCCATATCGTGACCGATCATGATCAGGCCGGCGCCGATCTGCTTCTGCACATCCTTGAGCGTTTCGATGACCTTGCGCTGCACGACGACATCGAGCGCACTGGTCGGCTCGTCGGCAACGATCAGCTTGGGCTTCAGGATGATCGCCAGCGCGATGCAGACGCGCTGCTTCATGCCGCCCGACAACTCATGCGGGTAGAGATCGGCGACGCTGCGGTTGAGGCCGACGCTTTCCAGCGTCTCGGCGACGCGGGCGCGGATGCGGTCGCCGCTCCAGCCCTTCTCATGCGCCCTGATGGGATCGGCCATCAGCACGCCGATCCGCATCACCGGGTTGAGCGAGTTCATCGCCCCCTGCGGGATCATCGAAATCTGGCTCCAGCGGAAGCGGCGTAGCGCTTCGCCTTCGAGCGTCAGCAGATCGGTGCCGTCGAGCACGGCGCTGCCGGCCTCGATCCGCGCCGGCGGTTTGTGGAGCCGCATCAGCGCCAGCGCCAGGGTCGACTTGCCCGAACCGGACTCACCGACGATGCCCAGTCGCTCGCCGGCATGGAGGTCGAAACTGACGTTATCGGCGGCGCGGCCGCGCTCGCCCTTGATCAGGTAGGAGACGGTGAGGTCGCGTACCTTGAGAAGCGGTTCGCTCATGCCTGCCTCCTGAGGCGCGGGTTCACCGCCTCGTCGAGGCCGACGCTGATGAGGAACAGGCCGATGAACAGGATCGCCAGGATGACGATGGGCGGCGCCCACCACCACCACATGTTCCGGCCGAAGGCGCCATAGAGTAGCGACCAGTAGACCGTCATGCCGAGCGTCGGGGTGTCCTGCGGGCCGAAGCCGAGGGCTTCGAGACCGAGCGCGGCGAGAATGGCGCCGGACACCGCGGCGACGAAGCTCGACATGATCAGCGGCAGGAGGTTCGGCAACACCTCGAACAGCGCAATGCGCAGGTCGCCCATGCCGGAGATCCGGGCGATCTCGACATAGGCGCGCTCGCGCAGCGACAGCACCTGGGCCCGAATGCTGCGGGCCGGATGCATCCAGGCGAGGGCCGCGATGATGAAGGCCATCATCTCGACGCTGACCGAGCGCACCGAGGCGGCGACGATCAGCAGGATCGCCAGCGGCGGGATGGTGAGCACCACATCGGTCGCAGTCGAAATGATGCGATCGAGCCAGCCACCGAAGAAGCCGGCGACGAGGCCGAGGAAGGTGCCACCCACCGTACCGATGAGCCCGGCGAGAAGGCCCAGGCGCAGCGTCTGCGGGGTCGATGCGATGATCACCGCCAGCAGGTCACGGCCGCCGCCATCGGTGCCCAGCAGGTAGTCGGGCGACGGGGGACGGTTGGTGGGTGCCGAGATCGGCCGCGCCATTTCGGTATCGACGAGCAGCGGACCGATGACCGCCAGCGCGACCAGCGAGAGGACCAGCACCAGGCCGGAGGTCAGCTTGACGTTGCTGCCGAGCTCGGCAAGGCCGCGCAGCACGGCATGGCCGCGGGGCCGGGTTATCGGAGTGGCCGTGCTCATCGATGGGCAATCCGGGGGTCGATCAAGGGATAGATCAGGTCGAGGACGAGCACCGCGAGCGCAACGGTCAGCACCAGTACGAAGCAGATGCCCTGGATCATGAAGTAGTCCGAGGCCCGCAGCGCGTCGTAGAGCAGGAAGCCGATGCCGGGATAGCCAAACGCCACCTCGACCAGCACCGAGCCCGAGGCGATGGTGCCCAGCGACAGTGCCAGGTTGGTCACCTGCGGCAGCATGGCGTTGCGCATGCCATAGGCGAGGAAGATGCGTCGCCGCGACAGCCCCTCGCCCTCGGCGAGCGTCAGGTAGTCCTCACCAAGCACGTTGATCATGGCGCCGCGCATGCCAAGGGCCCAGAAGCCGAGGCCGGCCAGCACGATGGAAAGCGCCGGCAGCACCGCGTGATAGGCGAGGTCGAGCAGCGAGGCGGGGTTGAAGCCGATCACCGTGCCCGAGCTGTAGCCGCCACCGAGCGGAAACCAGTTGGGCCACACCGCAAACACATAGAGCAGGATCAGCGCCAGCAGGTAATACGGGATGGACGAAAAGATCATCAGCAGCGGCGCCAGGGCGCGCGCCAGCCGCGGCGTACCCGACCAGGCGAGCATGGCGCCGATGACGCTGCCACAGCTGAAGGCGATGACGGTCGCCACCAGCAGCAGGCCGATGGTCCAGGGCAGTGCGGCAACGATCGAACCGGTGACGCTCTGGGGGAAATAGATGATCGAGGTGCCCAGGTCGAACTGCAGCGTGTTCCACACATAGACGACGTACTGGATGAGGATGGGCTGATCGAGCCCGAAGCGCTGGCGGTAGCTGGCAATGATCTCGTCGGCATTCTCGACGGCGCCGCCACGCGACGTCATCTGCGAGATGACCCCACCGATCGGGTCGCCCGGCACCGAATGTGCGATGATGAAGTTCACCGTCATCGCCGTCAGCACGACGACGAAGAACAATCCCACACGCTTGAAGAAATAGCCCCAGGTCATGACCGTCTTGTCTGTTGGCAGGCGAGGAAGTGGCCGGGCCCCGCGGGGTCCGGCCACCGGATGATTTACTCGGCGGGTTCGATGGCGACGATCGAGACCAGCGCGCTGGCCCACCAGAAGCACGGCTGGAAGTACGGGTTGTCCGAAGTCGGCCAGTTCTTCCAGTAGGTGTGGTTGTACGAGGCGAGCAGGGCCGAGTCGGTGGTCGGCGCGACCGGCAGGTCACGCAGCCAGATCTCGAGCGCCCGGCGCACGACATCCTTGAATTGCGGATCGTCGGCGGCAAGACGGCCCATCTCCTCGACGATGGCATCGTATTCGGGGTTGGCGTAGCGCGAGTAGGAGCCGGTCGCCGACTTGCCGATCGGCAGCGCGTGACGGCTGTGGAACATGTCGAACGAGGGGTACGGGTTGTTCACGCCGCCATTGATCTGGGCCAGCCAGATATTGGCCTTGCCCTGGAATACCTGGTCGGCAAAGCCGGCCGAGTCGACGAGACGGAACTGGGCGTCGAAACCGGCGCGCTTGAGCAGTTCGGCAACCACCGGTGCGGCCTTGGCCGAATCGGCTTCGGTCTGGCGTGCAACCAGGTCGACGACGAGCTTGGCGCCCGAAGCGTCGGCCCAGAAGCCGTCGCCGCCCTTGCTGTAGCCGGCCTCGGTCATCAGCGCTTCGGTGGCCTTGGGGTCGAACTCGGTGTTCGGGTGGGCGGCGAACAGGTCCTCGGTGCCTTCGAAGAACGGCGCCAGGGCAGCGAGCGAAGGTGCGGGGAACTTGATCGGGCGCGACATCCCTTCCCAGGCGACATCGACGATGGCGTCACGGTTGACCGCCTGGCTGACGGCGCGACGGACGAGGGCGTTGTCGAATGGCGGGATGGCGTTGTTGAAGCCGATGATGCGCGGGCCGGCATCGGTATAGGCGTACGGCATCTCCTTGAACCAGGTCACCACCTTGGGGTTGCGCTGGTGCACCGTCTCGAAGCTCGACTTGCCGATGGCGTAGGCGGTGTCGAGTTCGTTGTTGATGAGCATCGCGGTGCGGCGCTCTTCATTGCCGGCGGACGTGAAGATGACGCGCTTGGGTGCCGGGAGCCTCGCAAATCCGGTCTCGGCGCCCCACCAGTTGTCGCGACGGGCCCACACCGTTTCCTGGTTGTTGGCCGAGACCAGGCCGAACGGCGAAGTCGAGACCGGCCAGCCCTTGGCGAGGTCGAAGTTGGTGAAGGTCGCCGGATCCTGACCTTCCCAGATGTGCTTGGGCACGATCTGGTTGGTCCAGTAGACCCGGGCGCCGAACATGTTGACCACGTAGCTCGGATTGGTGGCGGTCAGGGTGATCTTCACTGTCAGCGGATCGACCGCGACGATATCCTTGACCCAGGTCTTGGCGTTGCCGCCCCAGTTGCCCAGGTTGGCCGAATTGTCCTTCAGCATGTTCATGGTGAAGACCACGTCGTCGGCGGTGAACGGCACGCCGTCGGACCATTTCACGCCGTCGCGCAGCTTGATGGTGACTTCGTCGAAGGTCTCGTTGAAGGCATAGCTTTCGGCCTGCCAGGGCTGCAGTTCACCGGTTTCGAGGTTGAGGTAGAACAGCGACTCGAACGCCACCTGGTGCAGGCCGCCCTGCAGTGTCGTCGTCGGCAGGAACGGGTTGTAGTTCTCGGGCGTGGCGATCCGTTCCAGGGTGGAATCGAGGATCAGCGTTTCACTGCGCGGCACGTCCTGTGCCGCTGCCGCGACCGGCGCAAGAGCAAGCGCCAGGCCGAGGGCGGCTCCCGACAACAGCTGCGTAAAGCTACGACGGCGCATGCGCGCCCCCAGGTCGACCATTGAATCTCTCCCATGCAAAGCGCTGACATCGCGTCGCTGCAACTCGATCTGGATAATGCAAAAATTGCATTTGTTGCAGCAAGATATTGAAAGCATCAGAGGCGGGGCGAGTCAACACGGTCCGCGACCTGCCGGCTACGACGTTAGGAGAAGGTCGGTGAGTGGACCGCCCGATTACTCGACGGCGACGGATCGCCGCTCGGCAAGGGCGCGTTCGATCGCCGCGATCACCGCGGTGACATAGGCGCCAAAGCGGGCGTCCGGGTGTGTGGTGGGCTGGCCCTCGATCGACGCCACCAGCGCGGCCAGCGCCTCGCCATAGACCTGCCGCGCATTGGTCCTCCAGTCGAGCACCTGCATCGGCATCTCGCGCTTGCCGGCTTTGCCGTAGATCACCGTTTCACCCGGCACGGAACTCGGCATGTCCATGGCGAGGTTGATGGTGGTCAGGCCGCCATCGCGGTGGCTGAGCACCGCGGCTTTCAGGTCGCCGAGGCCCGCGCTGGCGGTGACTTCGACGACCGGCCCGAAAACCTGTGTCAGCATGGCGACGGCGTGGGGCACCGTGTCCCACAGGGCGCCGGTGCCGGCGCGCCATCGCGCTGTCGAGTGAAACGGATTGGCCGGATCGACCAGGACGCCCGAGAACGCATCGACGCGCCCGCCCACCCAGCCGCCGACCTCATGTACGTCGGCCAGCCAGGCCTGGCTGCGCCGGTTGAGCACGCCGGTGAAGAACACCAGCGATTTCAGCCCCTTCTCGTCGAGCCCGTCGGCAATGCGCCGGGCGGCCCCCACTTCGATCGCCACGGGCTTTTCGAGCAGCAGGTGCTTGCCGGCGGCGATCGCCGCGAGGGCGAACTCCGGCTGCGCCGAGGGCGGCAGTGCGATGCCGACGATGTCGACGCTGTCGAGAAAGCCGGCGAGGTCGGCGTAGGCCGTCGCCCCGTGTGCCGTGGCGATCGCCGTGGCCGCGGTGGCGTTCCGGCCATAAACCGAGGTGAATCGAACCGCGTCGCTGCCGGCTGCTGCCGGAGCCTGCACTTCACTGACCCAAATGCCAGTACCGATAAATCCAAAGCGAGGCGTCGATTGCGGCATCAGGTGTCCTCCGGGTGACAGGTCCGAACACCATGCCCGGCGGAACCGGTCAACCGGAACTTTCCGCGCATAGACCAGCGCCAAGCAAAAAGGGCGCCCCATCGGGCGCCCCTTGCAACGTGCCGCCGCCGTCGCTCAGTAGCGGTACTGCTCGGACTTGAACGGGCCAGTTTCGCTGACGCCGATATAGTCGGCCTGCGACTTCGACAGCTTGGTCAGCTTGGCGCCGAGCTTGGCGAGGTGGAGCTCGGCCACCTTCTCGTCGAGGTGCTTGGGCAGGACGTGCACCGCCTTGGTGAGCTTGTCGCCATTGGTCCACAGCTCGATCTGCGCCAGGGTCTGGTTGGCGAACGAGGCGCTCATCACGAAGCTCGGGTGACCGGTGGCGTTGCCGAGGTTGACGAGGCGGCCTTCCGACAGGAGCACGATGCGCTTGCCCGGGGCCATTTCGACGATATCGACCTGCGGCTTGACGTTGGTCCACTTGAAGTTGCGAAGCTCCGCCACCTGGATCTCGTTGTCGAAGTGGCCGATATTGCAGACGATCGCCATGTCCTTGAGGTTCCGGATGTCGTCGAGGCTGACGACGTCCTTGTTCCCCGTGGCGGTGACGACGATGTCGGCGCGGTGCGCCGCGTCCTCGAGGGTCACCACCTCATAGCCGTCCATTGCCGCCTGCAGGGCGCAGATCGGATCGACTTCGGTAACCAGCACGCGGGCGCCGGCGCCGCGCAGCGACTGCGCCGAACCCTTGCCGACATCGCCATAGCCGCAGACGATCGCCACCTTGCCGGCCAGCATCACGTCGGTGCCGCGACGGATGGCGTCGACGAGGGATTCACGGGTGCCGTACTTGTTGTCGAATTTCGACTTGGTGACGCTGTCGTTGACGTTGATCGCCGGGAAGGGCAGCTCGCCCTTCTGCTGCAACTGGTAGAGCCGCATGACGCCCGTGGTGGTCTCCTCGGAGACGCCGCGGATGTTGGCGCGGATCTTCGAGTAGAATTTGGGGTCCTGGGCGAGGCGCTTCTTGATCAGCGCGAAGAAGATTTCTTCTTCCTCGGAGTGCGGGTTGTTGAGCACCGAAGGGTCGGTCTCGGCCTTGGCGCCGGTCAGCACCAGCATGGTGGCGTCGCCGCCATCATCGAGGATCATGTTCGGGGTCTCACCGCCCGGCCATTCCATCATGCGGTCGGTGTAATCCCAGTACTCTTCGAGGCTCTCGCCCTTCTTGGCGAACACCGAGATGCCGGCCGCGGCGATGGCGGCGGCGGCGTGGTCCTGGGTCGAGAAGATGTTGCAGCTGACCCAGCGGACGTCGGCCCCAAGCGCCTTCAGCGTCTCGATCAGCACCGCGGTCTGAATGGTCATGTGGAGCGAGCCGGCAATGCGGGCGCCCTTCAACGGCTGGCTTGCCGCATATTCCTCGCGGATCGCCATCAGGCCCGGCATTTCGATTTCGGCCATGCCGATTTCCTTGCGGCCATACTCGGCGAGCCCGATGTCGCGGACCACGTAGTCGTTGTTGCTGGCCATCGGCCCTGTCTCCGTCTTGTCGCTGGTGTTGGGGCCTTATACTGAAGGCGGCGGGCGCTATCAACCGGGATATAAAGAAAGCTTTATGTCTCGTACCGAAACAGCCTTACGACCGGCGTTCGACATAGCGCACCCGGCGGCGCCGGAACGGCAGCATCAGGACGCCGACGATCGCCGAAAGCGTCACATAACCCACGGCGAAACCGGCAGCGGCGTAGCTCAGCCCTTCGAGGGTCACCGGCACCGCCGGCTGATAGTCGCTGAGGGTGCGCTGGCCGATCTCGCTATCGAAATATTCCGGCATCCGGGTGAAGCGCTCCCAGCCGGTGGCGCCGCGCACCTCGGCCAGCGTGCCGGAGAGCTGCTGGTAACGCGAGAACGTCCGCGCCATCGACTCGCCGCGGGCGGCAATGAAACTGTCGCCGGTCCTCGAATAGCGGTCGATCGCCTGCTCCAACGTCAGGCCAGCCTCCTTGGCCGCCACCTCGAACTCGGTAGTGATGATGCGCAGCTCATCAACCGCGCCGCCCAGCCGCTGGGTATATTGCTGGGCATATTCGGGGAACTGGCTGAGACAAAGGCCAAGCGCCAGGCCGCCAACCATGCCGAGTGTCCTGCGCATCAAGATGCTCCGTTCCCAACTGCAACGGCGCCGCGATGGGTGCCGTTCCGAACATAGGAACAGTTGGTGAGCGAGAGGCTAACTCGCCATACGTCAGGCGGCCGCTTTCGCCCGCTTCACGCCGCTCGAGAGCCCGGCGACCAGCGTCGTGACGGCAGCGACGGTGCCGGCAGTGGCCTTGCCGTTCTCCAGCGAGCCTAGCACCGCATTGCAGATGGCGGTGCCGACGGCGATGCCATCGGCGTCGCGGCCCATGCGGGCGGCATCGTCGGCGGTCTTGATGCCAAAGCCGACCACCACAGGCAGGTCGGTATGGCCCTTGATGCGGGTCACCGCTTCGCCCACCGCGGCGTGGTTCTTGATGCTGGCGCCGGTGATACCGGTCATCGAGACGTAGTAGACAAAGCCCGAAGTGTTGTTGAGCACCGCCGGCAGGCGTGCGTCGTCAGTCGTGGGCGTGGCCAGCCGGATAAAGTTGAGGCCGGCCTTTAGCGCGGGAATGCAGAGCTCGTTGTCCTCTTCTGGCGGCAGGTCGACGACGATCAGCCCGTCTACCCCGGCCGATTTGGCAGCGCTCAGGAAGGCATCGACGCCAAAAATGTAGATCGGGTTGTAGTAACCCATCAGCACGATGGGGGTCTCGTTGTCCTTTTTGCGGAAGGCTTCGACCATCGCCAGGGTCTTCTTCATCGTCTGGCCCGCGGCGAGCGCGCGCTGGCCGGCGGCCTGCACGCCCGGACCATCGGCCATCGGGTCGGAGAACGGCATGCCCAGTTCGATGATGTCGGCGCCAGCGGCAGGCAGCGCCTCGAGGATAGCCTCTGCGGTGGCGAGGTCCGGATCGCCGGCCATGGTGTAGGCGACGAGCGCCGGGCGGTTCTGCGCGGCACACAGCGCAAAGCGGGCGGGGATACGGGTGGTCATCAGCTGTTCATCCCCAGATAGCGGCCGACACTCTCGACGTCCTTGTCGCCGCGGCCGGAGAGGCAGAGGACGATGGTCTCGTCCTTGCCCATGGTCGGCGCGACCTTCATCAGCTGCGCCAGGCCATGGGCGCTTTCCAGCGCCGGGATGATGCCTTCGAGCCTGGTGCAAAGCTGGAAGGCGTCGAGCGCTTCCTGGTCGGTGATCGGCGCGTAGGTGACACGTTTGGTGTCGTGCAGGTACGAGTGCTCCGGACCGACGCCGGGATAGTCGAGGCCGGCCGAAATCGAGTGGCCCTCGAGAATCTGGCCGTCGGCATCCTGCAGCAGGTAGGTGCGGTTGCCGTGCAGCACGCCGGGGCGGCCGCCGGTCATCGAAGCGGCATGGCCGTTGTCGACTTCGATGCCATGGCCGCCGGCTTCGGCGCCGTAGAGCTTGACCGAGGGATCATCGAGGAAGGCGTGGAAGGTGCCGATGGCATTGGAGCCGCCGCCGACGCAGGCGACCACCGCGTCAGGCAGGGCACCGGTCTCGGCCTGCATCTGCGCCTTGATCTCTTCGCCGATCACCGACTGGAAGTTGCGCACCATCTCCGGATAGGGGTGCGGGCCAGCGGCGGTGCCGATCAGGTAATAGGTGGTCTCGACATTGGTCACCCAGTCGCGCAGCGCCTCGTTCATGGCGTCCTTGAGTGTGCCGGCGCCGGCGGTCACCGGGCGGACCTCGGCGCCAAGCATCTTCATGCGGAGGACGTTCGGATATTGCCGCTCGACGTCGGTGGCGCCCATGAACACCACGCAGGGCAGGTCGAACTTGGCGCAGACCGTCGCCGTCGCCACGCCGTGCTGGCCGGCGCCGGTCTCGGCGATGATGCGGGTCTTGCCCATGCGCTTGGCGAGCAGGATCTGGCCGAGCGTGTTGTTGATCTTGTGCGAGCCGGTGTGGTTCAGCTCTTCGCGTTTGAAGTAGACTTTGGCGCCGCCCAGTTGCTCGGTGAGCCGCTCGGCGAAATAAAGCGGCGAGGGACGGCCGACATAATGGGTGGCGAGGTGCTTGATCTCGGCCTGGAACTCCGGGTCGGCCTGCGCCGCGCGATAAGCCTTCTCGAGATCGAGGATCAGCGGCATCAGCGTTTCGGCGACGAAACGGCCGCCATAGAGCCCAAAGCGACCCTGCTCGTCGGGGCCGTTGCGAAGGGAATTGGCCCCGGTCGCGGTCACTGCTGAACTCCTACCCGTGTGCGGCTCGCGCCTTAGCGATGAAAGCCCGGATCAGCGCGGCGTCCTTGACACCGGGCGCGGTTTCGACGCCGGAGGAGACATCCACAGCCATCGGTCGAACGGCCCGGATTGCCTCGCCCACCGTCTCGGGCGTGAGGCCCCCGGAAAGCATGAATGGAAGGTTGGGGTCAAGCGCCTTGAGCAGGCTCCAGTCGAACGGAATGCCGTGCCCGCCGGTCCGATCGGCGCCCTTGGGCGCCTTGGCATCGAGCAGGATGCGGTCGGCGATGTCGGCGAAGTCCGCAACATGCGCCACATCCTCGGCCGTGCTGATGCCGATGGCCTTCATGATGGCAATGCCGGCCTCGTCGCGGATCGCCTCGACCCGATGCGGCGTCTCGGGGCCATGCAGCTGGATCCAGTCCGGCGACAAAGCGGCGATTTCCATCACTGAGGAATTGTCCGGATTGACCAGCACGACGCAGGTCTCGACACGGCCGCGTGCCGCCGAGATCAGCTGCTGCAGCGTTTCGAGATCGACATGCCGGGGGCTGCGCTCGAAATGCATGAAACCGACAATATCGGCGCCGGCGTCGATGGCGGCGTCGAGCAGCGCCGGGGTCCTGATGCCGCAGATCTTGACGATGAGGGGGTCGGACATGTGCCTTGGATCAGTTGTGAACGAAATCTTCGGCGCCCAGCGCCGGCGGTTCGGGCGAGCGGCGGGCAACCTCCAGCTCGCGATGCAACCGCTCGGTCTCGCGCTTGAAATGGCGCTCGTCGCGGCGATGCGGCCCCTGGGCGAACCAGGTAGCGACGCCGCCGAGCAGCACGCCGACCAGCAGCACGGCAAACAACACCAGGAACAACGGCACGCCGACCCCTGGCGAGCTCAGGGCTTCGACCGGCGCAAACGGGTTGAAGTTCACCACCACCAGTTGGCGGTTGGCCAGGGCAAACACGATCAGCACCGCGCAAAGCGGCACCAGCACGAACCAGCCGACAATGCGTCTAATCATCGGAACTGCCAGACATCATCCCGCGCGATTGATCCGCTCACGGATTTCCTTGCCGGCCTTGAACTGCGGCACGTACTTCTCGCCCACATCGACTGTCTCGCCGGTGCGAGGGTTGCGGCCGACACGCGCCGGCCGGTTCTTGACCGAGAAGGCACCGAAGCCGCGCAGCTCGACGCGGTCGCCACGGGCCATTGCGTCGCCGACCTCATCGAGGATGGCGTTTACGATGTTCTCGATATCGCGCTGAAACAGATGCGGATTCTCTTCGGACAGTCGCTGCACGAGTTCGGACTTGATCATACCGCCCCCCGGCGCACTCCACGGGTCGATGAGGTTCACATCGATGGGTTAGCCTGCCAAAGCGAGACCAAACCGTCAAGGGACATCGCCCCATCGACACTCGAGCGCATCACTTCGGCAGCGCTCTGGCCGAGCCAGCGCGTCACTCCGAACCAGCCTTCGGCCGGCAGCGGAAAGTAGTCGACCACCGGCAGATCGGCGGCGATGGATTTGTCGCTTTCGAGCCAGGCAATGGCTTCGGCCTCGCCGCCGATCGCATCGATCAGTTTGGTCTCGACGCCCTGGCGACCGGTGATGATGCGGCCATCGGCCAGGGCGAGAGCTTCGGGACGCGGCATGGCGCGGCGCTCGGCGACGACATCGACGAACCACTCGAACGAATCGTTGATCAGCGCTTGCAGCGAGGCGCGCACTTCGCCCTGCATCGGCTCGTCGAAATCGGGCTCGGCCTTGAGCGGACCGGTCTGCACCTTGTCGAAGTTGACCCCGATGGTATCGAGAAGCTTGCCGGCATCGACATGCTGGTAGAGCACGCCGATCGAGCCGACGATCGACAGCCGGCGGGCAAAGATGCGGTCCGAGGCGATGGCGGTCATATAGGCCGCCGAAGCACCGAGCTCGCCGATCACCGCCACGACGGGCTTTTTGGCCCGCAGGGCGCCAAGCGCCTCGTAGAGCTCTTCACCACCGGCGGTGGTGCCGCCGGGGGAATTGATGGCGACGATCACGGCCTTCACCGCATCGTCTTCGGCCAGCTTGTCGAGGATCTTGAGGCGGGCGGGGTCGGTCATGATGGTGCCGGTGATGCTGACCCGGGCGATGCGGTCGCCGGGGCCGCCCTGCTCCATGGCGAAGCGGCCGACAATGGCCAGCACGGCGGCGGCGAGCGCCAGGAAGAACAGCACCCGCCATAGCCGGCGCGAACGGCGCAGCCGGGCATTGGCGGGGATAAGGTGCGCGCTATCGCCGGAAGTGTCGGTCATCGGGGCCTCATACGAAACTGCCGCGAGGTAACCCGCGCGGCGCGGCAAATGCAAGGCGGGGCCAGGCCGTTTCACGCCTGATCGGCAAGGCCTTGGCACGGCGGTGCCGCACTGCCCCCTCGCCCCTCTGGGGAGAGGGGCTGGGGTGAGGGGCGCCAAGCACGCTGATTGCACGGTTGCCGCTACGTGCTGCGAAGGGCCCGGCCGGAGCGCTTGGCGCCCCTCACCCTGACCCTCTCCCCAGAGGGGCGAGGGGACGCACTTTGCACCGGCAGTGCCACATTTGGGGCGCTCAACGTAAGGCGCTCTAAACCCTGAGCCGTTGCCGCTCGGTCTTGATGAAGCCGGCGAGGTGATCGGCTTCGAACAGGGTCAACGCCCGGCCCTGCTGCAGCAGCCGGTCGCGTTCGGTCCGGCCCAACGCCGCCTCGAGCGTGGCGGAGAGCCGGTTACGCTGCATCTCCTCGGTGGCCTGGCGGCCGTCGATCCAGCCTTCGAAACTCTTGTCGGTGAAGCCGACCAGCAAGGCCGCGACATCGAAGGTGCCGCGGGTCGCCAGCAGCTCCGCGGCATTCTGCAACAGGCACCAGTGCCACTGTCCGCCATCGCGCGGCACGATCTCGGCCGCCTCGTAGAGCGGCGCCACGGCGCCGTCGAAATCGCCCAGCGCCATACGGTAGGCAGCGTTGTTGTTGAGGTGGAAGCCGAGCAGCAGGCTGCGGCCGGCGGCACGCAGCTCCGGCATGATCTGGTTGGACAGCGACAGCGCGCGGACGCTGTCGCCACCCTTATGCAGCATCTCGGCGAGGTTCATTACCGAGCGGAAGCGGCCCTTGGGGTTGCCGACATCGAGATGCATTGCGAGGCCGGCTTCGGCGCGGGCCAGCCCCGACATGGTGTCGCCGCGAGTCCAGGCCTGCGTGCCGATGGCGACCAGCGCCCAGGACTTCACCTTGCTGGGCGGCATGTCGGCGATCAGCGTTTCGAGCTCGGCGACCAGCGGCTCGGCATCGCCCTGGTGTCGGAAGAAAATGTTGATCCAGGCGGTGAGCACCAGGGCCTGGGTGTAGCGCAGCCGGTCATCGCTCTGCCGGAACCAGTGGAGCGCCGGCTCCAGCCCCTGGTAGGCGCGCACATCCATGGCATTGTAGCGGCCGATCTCGCCAAGGGCCATTTGCAGCCGGGCTGCCGTTTCGGGCGGCACGGCGCCGACCAGCGACATGCCGGCCTCGATGGTCGCAAGCCCCTCGGCGCCGAGCTGTTCTTCCATGAAATAGCGGTAGGAGCCGGCGGCGATCTCGACATAGGTCGGCCAGTCGGCACGGGTCTTGGTCCAGGCGAGGGCGGCGCGGAGATTGTCGCCGTCGGCACGATAGATCTGGTCCCAGCGCTCGTCGGGCAGCACCTCCCAGCGCAGCACACTGTCGGCGAACAGGTCGCGGACATAGGCCGCGTGCCGGTCGCGGGTGATGACGTCCTCGCCGGCTTCGGCCAACTTGTCGAGGGCGAAGTGGCGGGTGGATTCGAGCAGGCGGTAGCGCGTCCGATCCTGCCCGTCGCGCACGACGAGGGAGCGGCGCACCAGTTCGGCGACCCGGGTTTCGGCGCCCTCGCCTGCCACCGCATTGACGGCGGGGATGGAAAAGCTGCCCTGGAATACGCCAAGCGCCCGCAAAGTGCGCTGATCGTCCGGCTCGAGCAGGTCGTAGCTCCAGGCCAGCGAAGCGGCGAGCGAGCGGTGGCGCGGCAGCGCCGGATCCCAATCGGCCTCGAGGCTCGCCAGCTGCTGCTCGAGCTGCCGGTCGACGGTCTCGATGCCGACGGTGGCGGCGCGGGCGGCGGCCATCTTCAGCGCCAGCGCCACGCCGTCGAGGCGTCTGCAGAGCCGGGCGACGATCGGCAGTTCGTCCGCCGAGAGCTTCTCGCCGAATGCCTCGTAGCAATAGGCGAGGAACTGTGCCGAGGCGGCGTCAACCAACTCACCCTCGCCGGTGACGGCGAAGGGCAAGAGCTTGAAGACATGCTCCTCGGGCAGGGCGAGCGGCACCTGCGAAGTGGCGAGGATGCGAATGCCGGGCACTTCGGCGAGCAGCGTACGAATGACGCGGGCCGCGGCGCCGCGCACATGCTCGCAATTGTCGAAGATCAGCACCGCCTCGGTCGGTCTCAGATACTCGACGATCGATTCGAGCGAGCGGCTGCCGGCGCGGAACGGCACGGCGAGGGTCTGGATCAAGACGCTCTCGATGAACTCGCCGCTGCCGAGCGAGGCGAGATCGACCATCCATACCCCGCCATCGACGGAGCCGAGCGTCTCGGCCACCGCGACGGCCAGCGTGGTCTTGCCGACGCCACCAGGCCCCAGGATGCTGACCAGTCGATGCTGCTCGAGCAGGCGCGCCACCGCCTCGATTTCGACTTCCCGCGCCACGCAGTCGGCGCGATAGCGCCCAAGATTACCGTCGGCTCCGGCGAGCGGCCGCACCGGCTCCTCGTCTTCGACCGGCTCTGGGCCGACATACTTGTAGCCGCGGCCATGCACCGTGGCGATAAAGCCCGAACCGAGCGCCTTGCGCAGCGCCGACATATGCACCTGCAGGGTATTCTCCTCGACCACCACCCCAGGCCACACCGCATCGAACAGCGTCGATTTGTCGAGCAACTGGTTGGGCTGGGCGAGGAGAACCTCGAGCAGGTCGAAGGAACGGCCGGAAAGCTCGATCAACCCGTCGGGGCCGATGAGCTCGCGTTCACGCGGCCGGATCCGGTAGTCGCCAAAGCGCTTTTCCATTTTTCCGACCATACCCCAACCACCTGATTCCCGTCGATCAGGACTGCTTCAGAACTCTTCAGGATTGCCCCAAGGACTGCCGGGCAGAGCGAGGCGATGATCATCGCATCAGATCCGAGGAGACGGACAAATGCTTTACCAGCCCAAGCCCCGCACCGCCGGCGTCATCGCCAGGAACGTTCTCATCGCCATCGCCGGGGTGTTCGCCGGTCTCGGCCGCAGTGCCTCGGACGGCGCCTATCTCGATGGCATGCGCGCCAGCGAACTCGATGACCTCGGGCTGCGCCGCGCCGACGACGGCAGCTACCGGACGTTCAAGTGAAGCGACGGCTCAGTCGAGTTTGCGCACCATATAGCGCGCGGCTTCCTCGTAGCTCAGCAGCTTGCCGTACAGCTCCGGGACCTCGGTGATCTCGAAGCCGTGCCGTTCCCAGAACGGGATCGAGCCGTTCACCGCAACCAGCGTCATGGTGGGGTAGCCTTCGACGCTGGCGTGCTTGACCAGCGCCTCAACGATCTTGGAGGCCGCGCCGACCCGGCGGGTCACCGGCAAGAGGCAGAGATCGTGCACGTAATACGTGTCGGGCTCGACCGGCAGCGCCTTCAGCAGGGTGTTGAGCGGCGGCAGGGTGCCGTAGAGCCAGGGGTGGCTCAGCACATAGCCGGCCGGCTTGTCGCCGATTTCCAGCAGATAGCAGCCGGGGCGGTAGAGCTTCAGCCGCTCGGCCAGCACCTCGGGCGTTTCGAAGAAATCGACATGCACGGTATCCGCAATGCCCTGCACCGCCGGCAGGTCATAGCTGGTCATGGCGCGCCAGGCGACATCCTTCAGAAGCATCGGTTCCCCCAAACAAAGGGCCCGCACCTGTTGGTGCGAGCCCCGAAGATACGAGACCTGCGAGCGCTCGGAGTGATCCGGGCGCCCGCGGAACGCTTACTTGTCGTCGCGGCCCTTGAGCGCGGCGCCCAGAATGTCGCCGAGCGAAGCGCCCGAGTCCGACGAACCATAGGCGGCCACGGCTTCCTTCTCCTCGGCGATCTCAAGCGCCTTGATGGAGAGCTGGATGCGCTGGGTCTTGCGATCGTACTGGGTGACGCGCGCGTCGACCTTCTCGCCCTTCGAGAAACGCTCCGGACGCTGGTCGTTGCGGTCACGCGACAGATCGGCGCGTCGGATGAAGGCGGTCATCTCGGTGTCGTTGATGCGCACTTCGATGCCGCCATCGTTGACCTCGGTCACGGTGCCGGTCACCACGGAACCCTTGCGGATGCCGTCGCCGCCGGCATCGGCCACTTCGCCGACCGCCAGCTGCTTGATGCCGAGCGAGATACGCTCCTTCTCGACGTCGACGTCGAGCACCTTGGCCTGGACGATATCACCGCGGTTGTAGGCCTCGAGAGCCTGCTCACCCGGCTTCTGCCAGTCGAGGTCGGAGAGGTGGACCATGCCGTCGACATCGCCATCGAGGCCGATGAACAGACCGAACTCGGTCTTGTTCTTGACCTCGCCCTCGACAACCGTACCCGAGGGGTACTTGTCGGCGAAGGTTTCCCAGGGGTTCGCAAGCGTCTGCTTGAGGCCCAGGGAGATACGGCGCTTCTCGGGATCGACCTCGAGCACCATCACTTCGACTTCCTGCGAGGTCGAGACGATCTTGCCCGGGTGGACGTTCTTCTTGGTCCAGCTCATCTCGGAGACGTGGATCAGGCCTTCGATGCCCGGCTCCAGCTCGACGAACGCACCATAGTCGGTGATGTTGGTCACGCGGCCGGTGAACTTGGCGCCGACCGGATACTTGGCGGCAATGCCATCCCACGGATCGGCCTGCAGCTGCTTCATGCCCAGCGAGATGCGGTGGCTCTCGTGGTTGATGCGGACGATCTGCACCTTGATGGTCTCGCCGATCGACAGCACTTCGGACGGGTGGTTGACCCGGCGCCAGGCGATGTCGGTGACATGCAGCAGACCGTCGATGCCGCCGAGGTCGACGAACGCACCGTAGTCGGTGATGTTCTTGACCACGCCGTCGACGACCTGGCCTTCCTCGAGCTGCTGGACGATCTCGGAGCGCTGCTCAGCGCGGCTCTCTTCGAGGATCGCACGACGCGACACGACGATATTGCCGCGACGCTTGTCCATCTTCAGGATCTGGAACGGCTGCGGCACATTCATCAGCGGGCCGATGTCGCGGATCGGACGGATGTCCACCTGCGAACGCGGCAGGAAGGCGACGGCGCCTTCGAGGTCGACGGTGAAGCCGCCCTTGACCTGGTTGAAGATGATGCCTTCGACGCGCTGATTGGCGTTGTACATCTCTTCGAGCTTGACCCAGCTCTCTTCGCGGCGAGCCTTCTCGCGCGACAGCACGGCCTCGCCGACAGCGTTCTCGACGCGATCGACATAGACTTCGACGAGCGAGCCCACCTTGATGGTGCCGTCACGGCCGGCGGCGCCGAATTCCTTGAGCGCGATGCGCCCTTCGGTCTTCAGGCCGACGTCGATGATGGCGAGATCCTTCTCGATCGCCACGACGGTGCCCTTGACCACGGTCCCTTCCAGGGGCTCGTTCTCGAGGAACGAGTCCAAAAGCAGGGACTCGAAATCCTCCTTGGTAACAGTTTGAACTGCCAAACGACTTCTCCAATGCGCCCGGTGGCTTGTGTTGAAAGGCCCGGTTGCCAATCGCCATCACAAGGCGATCCGGTGCGCTGGCGCGCGAGCCATATGGCTTAGGATTGGTTTCCGCTGCCGGCTCTTGGAACATGCCGGGGGACGAAAGCCGCAAGGTTTGGTTTTGAAGCCTAGAGCTTCGCCTTGCGCGCCATGACCCCGTCGACAATGGCGACGGCTGCGCGGAGTGCGGCCTCTATATCCAAGAGCGTGGTGTCCAGCAAGTGGGCATCGGCTGCGGGATAGAAGCCGCCATTGGGGTTGGCCATGTCTCGGGCGTCCCGCTGCTCTATCTGGTGATAGAGGGCGTAGCGGTCAACCACCTGGCCACGGGCTTCGAACTGGCGGGCCCGGCGCTCCATCCGCGCCTTGCTGTCGGCCTGGATGAACAGCTTCACGTCGGCATCCGGGGCGATCTTGGTGCCGATATCGCGGCCATCGAGCACCGCGCCGCCCGGCTGCAGCGCAAACTGGCGCTGAAAGTCGAACAGAGCCGCCCGCACCTCGGCGATCACCGCCACTTTGCTGGCCAGCGCCCCGGCTTCGGCCGATGACAGGACGACCGGGTCGAGATGCGCGGTATCGACGGATCGAGCCGCCGCGATGGCCTGGATTTCGAACTCGGGGGTGTTTTCGAACGCCGCGACGGCGCGGCCGACGGCGCGATAGAGCAGGCCCGTATCGAGATGCGGCAGGCTGTAGTGCCGGGCGAGACCGGCCGCGAGCGTGCCCTTGCCGGATGCCGCCGGCCCATCCACCGCGATGATCATTGCCCCTCCGCGCGCCTGCCGCTCGCCGGCCCTCCGTATCACGCTGTCCGGGCGGGCTGCCAGCATGGCGCCGCACTACCCCCAAAGATCGGTCGAGGGCGGCCGTATTTTGGGTTTGACAGGGCGAAACTTTCACCCTAACCGGACGTTTCCCTGCGGGTGGCCCCGCCTTTCTACACGAGGAAGCAATTGGCCAACGACGAACGCGGTACGAAACGGGAAGATCCCGATACCGGCAAGAAGTTCTACGACCTGAACAAGGATCCGATCGTCTCGCCTTATACCGGCAAGTCCTATCCGCGCTCCTATTTCGAACAGAACGCCGTAGCGGCGGTGCGCGCCAAGGCGGCTGCCGAACGCAACGACGAGGATGACGAGGAAGAGATCGAGACCGAGGAAGCGGCCGAGCCAGGCGCGCCCGAGATCGTCTCGCTCGAGGATGCCGACGCTGAAGAAAGCGGCGGCGATGACGGTGAAGAGATTCCTGATGTCGAGGACGTCGAAGACGTCGAAGACATCGGCGACGACGACAGCGACGTGTTCCTCGAAGAGGACGAAGACGAGGATGAAAACCTCGATTTCGACGTCGGCGGCGGCGGGGACGAGCGCTAAGCGCGACCTCGCAGGTGCGGGCAAGGGCACGAAAAGTCGAGAACTTTTCCCCACCGCGCCGAGCCCACGAAATACCGCTTGCATGCGAGGGGTGACGTGGGTAGATAGCACCGCGCTTCGACGGGAAACCGCCGCGGCGCATTCCCAAAGACACGGTTCTCGTGTCGCCGGATGTGATCCCCAGGGATCGTTGATGGGGCCATAGCTCAGTTGGGAGAGCGCTTGAATGGCATTCAAGAGGTCGACGGTTCGATTCCGTTTGGCTCCACCACTCCTCCCCGGAAGGCACTGAGGCTTCGCAAGAAATTGCGAAGGCTTCTGGCTTCCGTGGCCGTTGGCACAAGCACCCCTATATCGGAAATGCCGCATACGCGAATCGTCGGTTGGCGTCGTCGTTGTGCGAGCGCCGACTGGCGTCATTCGCCGCGCCGAGCATTCGCTCCGATACGGCGGCCCTAAGGGGCTTCCCCCTCCAGGCCCAATCGCAGCGGGCCGCCTTGCTGTGCCAATGCAGTCGACTTGAAACGCGTCGCGACGATCAACTTGCGAGGCAAGGCTAGATCGGGCAGTCTATGGCAGCAATGTCAAAAACCGGGCGAAATCTGCCATGGTACGCTCGATTGTGATGGTCCTGCACCCCGGGTTCCAGCTCCTTGACGCAGCGGGCCCCATCGCCGCATTCGAGATCGCCGAGCGCTTCAACCCGGGCAGCTATGAGCTGCAGGTGATGGCCCCCGGCGGTGGCGAGGTCGAGAGTTCGTCCCGTGCAAGGCTCGCATCGGTTCCGCTTGCCGGCGGCCCGTTCGACACGGTGATTGTCTCCGGCGGCGAGATCAATCGCTCGCCCGAGGCGTTGCGCGAGATCCTGGGCTGGCTCGGGAGCGTCAGCGCCAGGCGTATGGCGAGCGTTTGTTCGGGCGCCTACATTCTCGCCGAGGCGGGGCTGCTGGCCGGTCGTCGCGCGACCACCCACTGGTCCAACTCCTATGATTTCTCACGCCGCTATCCGGGCATCGATCTCGACGCTGAACGCATCTTCGTGCGCGACGGCAATGTCTGGACTTCGGCGGGCATCAGCAGCGGTATCGATCTGGCGCTCGCCCTCATCGAGGATGACCTCGGGGCTGAGGCGGCGCGCCGCACGGCCCAGCAACTGGTCGTGCACCAACGGCGGCCCGGCGGCCAATCCCAGTTTGCCGCCCTGGTCGAACTGGGCGGCCGCACCGGTCGCTTCGCCAACCTCATCATGTGGATGCGCGAACACATCACGGAAGAGCTTACCGCCGAGCGTCTCGCCGACCAGGCGGCGATGAGTGAGAGAAACTTCGCCCGGGTCTTTTCTGCCGAGACCGGGACGACGCCTGCCAAGGCGGTAGAGCGGCTCCGCCTCGAAACGGCGCGGGCGGCCATCGAGACCAGCCACGCTCCGTTGGATCACATCGCCCAGGCCACCGGGTTCGGCGATACCGGACGCATGCGGCGCGCCTTCATGCGTTGTTTTGGTCTGCCTCCCCAGGCTCTGCGGCGCGACCTGGCAAAGCGGGGCGCTTCGAACCAACCTGCGGCCTAGGCGTTCCCGCGGGGAGGCCGGCCTGTAGTGCCGGCATGATCCTAGAGGGCCGTTTCAGTTCGCCAGTTGCCCGGTCACGTCGTCGGGTGCTTCCACTACGCGCTGCCATTTCACCGATCTGATCTCCCAGGCGGGGTCGATCGCCTGGAGGTCCTTCAGCAGTCCGGGCAGGTGCTCGGCGCCGTAGGTGATATAAATCAACTGGTGCGTGTCCTTGGCGATGCGGTCGGCGAGCGCCCGGTTGCGGTAGTCGAGAAGCACCGGATCCAGGGGGGACGGCGCATCGGCCCCACTGAGGGCCCAGGTCAGAAAGCCGCGACAGGCATAACCGGCAATTCGCTTCTGCTCGGCCGTACTGCCGTCGAGCAGGCTGATGAGGGAGGAGATACTCTCCGACGATTTGGTCGTCGCCGTGGCGTCGGCCTTGGCCGGCTGCACCCGCGTCGCGAATCCGGGATCGGCGGCGACCAGCCGCTCATATTCATGCATCATGTCGGCCGTGCTGACATCGGCCGCGACGTGCCGCTCGGGATGTGCCGCCATGTCGGCGGCAAGCATCTGGAAATAGTCGAGCTGGAACTTCAGCCCGCACACGTCGGACAGCATCTTGTAGTTGGCGGAGAGGTCGCCGCCGCCGGCCAGCGTGTCGGCAAACCACTGGTCGCCTTGCGGCGAGCCCCGCACGCCCTCGTAGTAAATCACGTAACCCTCGGTCAGCGCTTTCTCGAGGTCATACACCACGCCCTTGTAGAACGGCTCCGAGCCGACATGCATCATGCCCTGGAACACGATGGTCTGCTTGCCGTTCGACAGCGTTGCCTGCGGCACGGTCAACGGCTTCAGATCGGTGTACACGGCCGCATAGTAGATCGGTATCGCGAGCCCGATACCGAAAACGAACAGGGTCCCGAGCACGGCCTTGATGTAGCTGATCAAGAACGGCTGCCGCCGTTGCCCGCCAAAAACCAGCCGGAGGAGCCAGGCGACGAGCAAGCCCAGCAGCAGCGCGATGACAAGGAGCGCGGCGACAATCAGCCAACTCACATCGAGCAGCACGGGCAGCCCGAGCAGGAACCCGGCTGACAGCAGGAACCAAGCGATGGCCGAGATGCGGAGCTTCCACCGCGCCCCGAATGGAACTGCTGTCGTTGCCGCGTTTGCCATGTGTGCCGCCCCGCTGGTGACCAGGCGCACTATGTCACCCCGGCAACAAACCGCCAGCGGAAATCGGATGCAGACTTAGGGGCTTAGGCCCGCCAGGGGCTCAGCGGAGGCCGGTTTCCTCGAGCAGGCCGAGGCGCTTGGCATCGTAATAATAGCCACGGGAGTAGTACCGCACGGCACCGTCGGAATTGTAGCCGGCAGTGATATAGGCGCCGCGCAGGTACTTTACTGCATATTTGAGATTGGTTTCGGCATCGAGCAGCCCCGAGGCGCTGCCGCCATAGCCCATCGAGCGCGCCGTATCGTGCCGGATCTGCATCAGCCCGTAATAGGGCCCGTTGCGCGCCCCCGGGTTGAAGCCGCTCTCGCGCTGCACCACCCGGCGCACCAGCGACTCCGGCAGGCCATAGACGCTGGCATATTTGCTGATCAGCCCATCGACCCCGGCTGACGAGGTGCGGGCCGGCGCCTCGGCAAAAGCCAGCGGCACGAAGGCCTCGCCTTCGCTCTCGGTCCGCGTTTGGGGGGTGGGGGCAATGGCCGCGACGGCTTTCGGCGAGGCAGGCTTGAACCCCGGCAACCCCGCCATCGAACAGCCCGCCACCAGGCCGGCCAGCACAGGCACGGCAAGCGTGAGGCGCACAACGCGCGAAAGAACAGGGCCCCTGAACATGGAGTTTCTCTTAACAGAAGCTTTTGCGCGGGGGAACCCGGGGCGAATTGAGCGGGATTTGCGGGGCTCGGCGCCACGAACGTGGCTTGCAAGCCGCAGCGTAACGAGCGCTCCCACCCCTGTCCCTCCCCGCGAGGGCGACCTCCTTACCGCCTCAATGCTCTGGTCTCCCCTCCCGCGCGGGAAGGAGACAGGGGTGGTGGGAGCAGCCCAGCGGTCCCGGGTCCAGTTGCCTCTCGATCGCCTAAGCGATCACCGACTCCTTGAGCGGCGCCGGGCGCTCCACCGGTGTGGTGATCTCGACGGCCCGCCCTTCGCGGCTCGCCATCTCGAACGTTTCCATCACCTCGAGCACGTGCAGCGCCAGGTCGCCCGAGGCGCGATGCGGGCGGCCCTCGAGAATGGCATGCGCCATGTCGGCAACCCCCAGGGAGCGATAGTTGGCATCGGCATAGGGCAGGGCATAGGGCACCACGGTCCAGTCCTTCTCACCCGCTGCCCGGGTTTTCACCTCGCCGCCGAACATGTTCGGGTCGGGCACCAGGACGCTCTGTTTCGTCCCGTAAAGCTCGAACGGCAGGTGCGCGTGACCCGGCACGTCGAAGCTCAGCGTCACCTGGATGATGGCGCCCGAATGGAACTGCAACAGCCCCGCCACGTGCGTCGATACCTTCACCGGCATCAACTGGCCCTTCTTGGGCTCCGAATAGATCGGACGTTCTTTCTGCGGCGTGGCGCTCATCGCCTGCACGCTTTTCACCGGGCCGAGCAGGTTGATGAGGTCGGTGATGTAATACGGCCCCATATCGAGCACCGGCCCGCCGCCGACATCGTAATAGAACGCCGGGTCGGGGTGCCAGCGCTCGTGGCCGGGGCAGGCGAAGAACGCCGTGCCGCCGACGATGTCACCCACCGCGCCGCTGTCGAGCAGGGCCCGGGCCTCCTGATGGGCTCCGCCGAGGAAGGTATCCGGCGCCGATCCAACCCTGAGCCCCGCCTTGGCTGCCGCCGCGGCGAGGGTCTTGCCTTCGGCGTAGCTGATGCCGAGCGGCTTTTCGCCATAGACGTGCTTGCCCGCCGCAATGGCGCGAAGGCCGACTTCGACATGCGCCCGGGGGATGGTGAGGTTGACGATGATCTCGACCCGGGGGTCGGCCAGTAGCGCCTCGACCGACACGGCGGCGAGCCCGAACTCGGCCGCCTTCTTTGCCGCCACCTCCGGCTTCATGTCGGCGATGGCGATCACCTCCAGCACCGGGAAATCCCGCATCGCCTTGAGGTACTGGCTCGAGATATTGCCGCACCCGATGATGCCCACGCCAACGCGACGCTTGCCGTCCATAGTCACTGTCTCCATCCCTTTCGCTGAGTCGGCCGCTCCGCCTGGTCGGGCGCGCCGCTCCAATCTTCAAGCCAGCATCGCCGCAATTGGCGCCGATTGCCAGAGGCAATGAGGTACGTAACGCAAGGTTTCTCACCGCCGCCCGATCCTGCTATGAGCGGCGCAATGCTCAATCCCATGCCCACCAGTTTCGACTATCGCCCGCCCACCGAGCCCTGGCTCAGCGTGGTGCATGCCGACGACGATATCGTCGTGCTCGACAAGCCCTCGGGCCTGCTGTCGGTCGCCGGCAAGGACCCGGCTTTGGCCGATTGCCTGGAGGCGCGGGTCAAACAGCGCTGGCCCGGCGCGGCCATGGCGCACCGGCTCGACAAGGATACATCGGGCGTCTTGGTGATGTGCCTCAACAAGAAGGCGCTCGGCCATGTCGGCCAGGAATTCGAGCAGCGCCGCGCCAAAAAGTCATACGTGGCAAGGGTCTGGGGCGATATCCAGGCCGACGAGGGGCGCGTCGACCTGCCGCTCGCCACCGATTGGGAACACAAGCCGCGCCAGCGCGTCGACTATGAAAGGGGACGCGCCAGCGTCACCGACTGGCAAGTCGAGGATCGTGAGGGCGGCATCACCCGGGTCCGGCTCTATCCGCTCACCGGCCGTACCCACCAGTTGCGCGTCCACATGCTCGAACTCGGCCACCCGATCCTCGGCGACCCGTTCTATTCGACCGGCGAGGCCCTCGCCGCCGCCGATCGGCTGCAGCTCCACGCCGAGGAGCTGGGCTTCAATCACCCCGCGGGGCACTGGGTGAACTTCCGCGTTCCGGCGCCATTCTGAGCCGTTCCCATCTCTCCGGCCGTCACGAAATCGTCACCGGAGTGCCGAAATCCGGTCCGAAACGGGCCATTTGCGCCTTCTAGCGTCCCGAGCGTCTCAACCCGAGCTCGGAGAGAACGATGAGCGAGATCAAGGACCGGCAGGACGCCGCTTCCGATATCGGCCCGATCGTCGCCGCCCTGGCAGACGACAGCCACGCCGACGATGCCTGGGCTGCTGCGGCGGTGGAGGGATTTGCCGATGCGGCACAACCCCTCGTGGACGAGGTGCCGCCGGCCGAGGCCGCCGACGTCTCTGCCGGCGCCGGCGAAGCTTTGAACGAACCGGTTGCCAATTCCATTGCTGAGCCCACCGAGGCCGGTGAACTCGACGCTGGCGCTGATCTCGGTGACGAGATCCCGACAGCAGAGGGCGTGTCCACCGACATCGCTGCGGCCATCGAAGCCGCCCTGATCGATGAACCCTCCGAGCCGCTCGCTGCCGGTGCCTTCGAGGACATGCCTGCCGCCCATGCCGACACCGTCGTGAAGCTCGACGCCGGGGCGCACGGCGCCGACGACGATGCGCCATTGCTCGACAGCGACCTCGAGGACGGCATCGCCTCGGTCTTTGCCGCGCTTCATGCCGCCCGCGAGGACGGCGCAGCCACCGATCCGCTGGGTGACCTCGAAGCTGTCGACGGCATCACCTTCCGCCTGCTGGGCGAACTCGACCGCCTGTGGCACCGCGCCGCCTGAGTTTCCCACCGGTCGGCTCACCCCTGAGCCGACCGTCTTGCACTCGTCGCACCAATCGCCTATTGCCTAGTCCCGCTGCACCCGTAGCTCAGCTGGATAGAGCGCTGCCCTCCGAAGGCAGAGGTCGTGAGTTCGAATCTCGCCGGGTGCGCCAAACCTTTCATCACATCGTCACTGGTCGAGACTGACAAACGCCAGCCCGTTATTGGCGTTCATCGGCACGACGAGTTGCTCTGCACCGGCGTCGTAGCACATCGAGGCGGCGCTTGGGATGTTCTCGGCAATCAGGGACGCCGTGCCGTCGGGCGTCAGTTTGGTGATGCCGCCGTTGATCACGCTGCTGACATATTTGGTGCCGTCGGGCAGGACCACGATGCCGTCATTGCCGGCTTGTGCCGCTTTCTCGGTCTTCAGCAGTTTGGCGTCGGCGGCGGCAAAGGTCAGCACCTCGTCGCTGCCGATATTGACCACCACCACGTTGCCGTCGCCATCGAAGGCGATGCCGTTGGGCTGATTGAGGGGAGCGCCCTGAATCCACGCCGAAACCTGGCCGTCCGGTGCCACTTTCCAGACCTGCCAAGTGTCGGGCTGGGGTTCTTTGCCGCCAACACCGGTATTGCTGGCATAGATGGTGCCGTCGGGCGCCACCTCGATATCGTTGATCCAGGATGAGCCCTCGATCTTGACCTCGCCCTGGGGTTCGCCGGTCTTCATGCTGAATTTGCGGATCACCGCCACACTCGGCGTCGTCTTCGTTGGGTCGGCCGGGTCCGCGGTGCCGCCGTCGCGGTCGGCCATATAGAGGATACCCCCCTCGATATCGCTGCCGAACGGCTCATTGAGAATGAGCGGTGGCTGCAGGGCCGCCCGCTGCTGCGGGTTTTGTACGCCGATCCAGCGCGCCGTGTTGACCGACCCGTCATGGTTGATCAGCGCGACGAAGGCGTTGTTCTCCTGAACGGCCTGGCTCACCCCGCGGGCCGGCGCCACGATCAGGTCGCGTTCCGGGTCATAAGAGCAGCTCTCGGTGGCGTAGATAGCGCCGAACACCTTCACATTGCTTGATATCGGCACGAACGCTCCGTCGGCGGCCGGGTTCACCGGCAGGCCGAGCGGGTTGCCGACGAAGTAGGGGCCGGGGGTCGGTGCTTGTTGGGCCAATGATGGGCTGGCGGCAAGCCCGGCGATAAGGACCACGCTGGCGATTGATACGGGCTGCATCGACTTCCTCCACTTAGTTCAGAGATAAGAGGCCAGGAGGATCGCCGGTGCTCCTGCGCGCCTCCCGGCAGGGCTTCGATCCTCTCGACATCACGCTGTCTCCTCCGGCTTGGTCGAGACGAAGGTCGCGGTGATGATCTCGAGCGTCTGCCGATAGTGCCGTAGCAGCACATCGACTGCGGTCTTCGTGTCGCCGGCGAGCGCCGCATCGGCGATCAGCCGGTGCTCGTCGGGACGAGCTTCGAACGGCGCGGGGTTGGCGCTTTCGGTGATGAACCGATACGAGTCCACCCGATCGCGGATCTCCTGGCAGTAGCGCAGCAGCAGCGACGAGCCGCAGGTGCTGATCAGCGCCTGGTGGAACTGCTTGTGCCGTTCATCCCAGGCTGGGTTGAGCTGCTGGCGCGCCGCGTCCGAATATCGTGGCGTCCGCGATAGCCAATGCAGCGCCAGAACCAGTTCCTCCTCCCATGCGACGGTGCGGTTCTTGATGCTCTCGGTGAGTGCCCGCTCCTCGAGCCAGCACCTTGTCTTGATCAACTCCTCCAGCATCTCTGCCGTGAACGCCGTCACGAAGAAGCCTCGTCGTTCCTCGCGTTTGACCAACCCTTCCGACGCCAGCCCGATCAACGCCTCGCGGATCGGGATATGCGACGTCTCGTAGCGGTCGGCGAGGTCCTCAACATTCACTTTGGTGCCCGGCCGAAGCTTGCCCGTGAGGATGTCGCTTCGGAGCGTGGCCCGAATTCGGGTGGCGGAAACGATCGCACTGTCCGAAACGCGATCGCTGTTCTTTGGCAGAGCTGACACTGTTGGGTCCCTTGCAGAGGCGTCCGGACCGTCCAATAACTCCAAAAACCAGAAAAAATCAGATTCTAACTACGGTGATGGGGCCACCGCGGCGTCGCAGGGCAGAAACTCGCCCTCCGGCCCCGAGCCGTCCTTGAGAGCCGCAACCAGTTTGGAGCCATCGGCGCTTTCTGTGAGATCGATCGTTCCGCGAACCACCTCCTCATGGCCGCTCTCGCAGGCGATCTTTATCTGCCAGGTCTTTTCCCCGGTTTCGGTGAGGCCGGTATAGGGGCACACATTGCCTTGGAAGCGTACGTCATCGGCGCTGATCAGCACCTTGTCGCCGCTGGCATCGGCCGCCCCGGCATGGGCCGCACACCCGGCTGGCGTACCATAGCTACCGGCAATCGGCAGGCTCGCCGCCAGCACAGTGCCGGGAACGACGAACAAGGTCGCCGCAAGAGTTAGTCTGAGTTTCACTTCGTCACTCCTTCTCGACGCCGGATGGCCGATCAGCGATCGTCTTCGCCCATCATGTCGCCACCGACGCGAGAGTCGAATGCCTCCGCCACGACCAGCTTGCCATCCTCGACCTTGAGGCCCAGCTGCGGCAGCTTGCGCACCGCAGGTCCATGCGCCACTTCGCCATTCTTGGTCGGGTCGAACCGCGAGCCATGACAATCGCAGGCAAGCAACTTGTTCTTCAGCGTATCGCCGAGCGGGCAGCCGGCATGGGTACAGATGATGGTGTAGCCGAGCACGCCTTCGGCGGATCTCGCCGCGGTTTCCGCCGGCAGCGTCGCCGGGTCGTAGCGCAGCAGCAGTACGGTGTTCTCGTACTCGGCATTGCGCACCACGCCGTCGGGCGACATAGCCACCGCTTCGAACGGCTTGCTGTCGAGCTTGATGCTATCAGGCGTCAGCGGCGTTTGGCCTGCCGGTGAGACCAGGAAATCGCCGACTTGCGGCGGCATCGCGTCAGGCGCTGCGGCCAGCGCCGTGCCACCCAGCCCGGCAAAGGCGCCCGCTGCCGCAAGGCCGCCCAATACGCTCCGCCGGCTGACCCTGGTGCACTGGCAGCCACACTGAGCCTCAATCGTCGGTTCTGCCGTAGTGCCTTGTTTCATCAGATGTTCTCCTCAAGTGCCGGCCACGACCGGCCGGCAGCGCGGCCGATAGCACCGCACCCTCATTGTGCTTGAATATAGAAAGCTGGCGTCAGTGCTTGTTCCTATATTCTGAATTGGTTTTTGTGGGCCGCGTACATTCTGGCGGCCAAACCCAGCATTGCGATAACGTTGCGGCGCTCCCGATCCCATTGGGTCGGCGGCCGAGTTCTCGAAAAAAGGGATGAGGAAGATGGCACGCTTGCGCTTAGGCGTCGGCCTCCTGGCCTTGGCGGTGACGATGGCGTCATTGGCCTCGGCGGCAGAGGTAACCAACGAACGGCTTGTTGACGCCGACAAAGAGTCCGGCAACTGGCTCATGGTCCACCGGACTTATGACGCCCACCGCTACAGCCCGCTCGACGGCATCAACAAGGACAATGTCGACAAGTTGTCGCTGGCCTTCGTCACCCAGTTCGACCAGGCCTCGGCCGGAGGCCGCTATGCCAGCGCCCGCAACGAAGGCACGCCGCTGGTCGAGGACGGCTTCATGTACGTCCAGGCCGGCTGGAGCCGGGTCTACAAGGTCGACGTGCGCGACGGCCGCTTCGGCAAGATCATGTGGAAGGTGGATCCCGAGGTCGACAAGCAGTGGATCTCCGATGCCACCTGCTGCGGCGCCGAGAACCGCGGCATCGCGCTGTGGAAGAACGACGTCATCGCCCTGACCCTCGATGGTCGGGTGATGTCGATCAACAAGGATACCGGCGAGCTCAACTGGGAAACCCAGCAGGCCGACAAGGCCCGCGCTGAGAGCTTCACCGTTGCCCCGCTGGTCATCGGCGATGTGGCGCTCTACGGCCCTGCCGGCGGCGAATACGGCATCCGCGGCTGGATCGAGGCGATCGACCTCAATACCGGCAAGCCGAAGTGGCGCACCTACACCATCCCGGCGCCGGGCGAGCCCGGCAGCGAGACCTGGAAGCGCGAAGGCACATGGGAAACCGGCGGTGGCTCGATCTGGGCGACCGGCAGCTATGATCCCAAGCTCGGCCTGACCTACTGGGGCACGGGTAACCCGGCGCCGCAGATCGACGCCGAGTATCGTCCCGGCGACAATCTTTATGCCTCGAGCCTCGTGGCGCTCGATACCGAAACCGGCGCCATCAAGTGGCACTTCCAGTTCACCCCCAACGACCCCTACGACTACGACGAGATCGGCGAGACCCAGCTCATCGACAACGGCGACAGCAACCTCGCCTTCCGCGCGGCGCGCAATGGCTTCGGCTACGCGTTCGATCGCACCAACGGCCAGCTGCAGCATGCAACGCAGTACGTCGACGACCTGAACTGGACCACTGGCATCGACCAGAAGACCGGCCTGCCGCTGAGCTACGATCCTGCGGCCGACCTGCAGAAATACGTGGCCGGCACCGTCGGGTCGCGTGACGACCTGCCTGGCATCTATTGCCCGACGCTCGGCGGCGGCAAGAACTGGCAGCCGGCCTCCTACAGCGCCAAGACCAAGCTGGTTTACCTGACCTCCAACGAAGGCTGTTCGGCCTACGTACCGACCGAGGCACCGAACCCGACCATCACCGGCGGCGAGTACGACGTGGTGGCGGCGCAGAAGGAATGGAACGGTCGCTTGCCCGCTCCCGAGGGCACCGAACTGCCGGCCGAACAGAGTGGTTCGGTCGTGGCAATCGATCCGGTCACGGGCAAGATTGCCGCCAAGACCCACCTGATCGCCCGCGGCAATGGCATGTTGGCGACCGCCGGCGGCCTGGTGTTCGGGTCCGACCGTGCCGGCTGGATCTACGCCTACGACGACGAGACGCTGAAAGAAGTCTGGAAGTTCAACGTGGGCACCTCGCTTGGCTCTCCGCCGATGGCCTATGCGGTCGACGGCAAGGAGTATATCGCGGTCCTCGCCGGTGCGGCGCCGAGCACGGCGCAGATCAACGCCGATCCGTCGTTGAAGTATTTCGTGCCCACCGACGCGATGTACGTCTTCGCCGTGAACTGATCTCTCCCTCGGGCACGTTGGCGAATGCGCCGCCGTGCCCGCAATCCTCGGTGCGGCGGCGAAAGCTGCCGTGCCACACCTTTTTTCCCGCCTGCGCGACGGTACCATGATCAAGTTCGTGAGATTTCTGCCGGCCCTGTTGCTGATAGGCCTTGCGCTCCCCTCCTCGGGGGCACCGTTGTCGCCCGAGTTCCGGACCCTCGCCATCGGCGAAACCGCCGCATCGCTCCCCACCGAGGGGTATGAGGCTTTCGCCTGCGGCTCCAATGGCGGGCCGCCGCTCAAGCACGTCACCGGCTGGACCGACTTTGCCCAGTGCGCCGCCGACGAGCGGGGGCTCCACGAAGTTTATGTCGAGTTCGGACGCCGTGTCGGCAAACTCGCCGAGCGCTTCCACGACCAGTATGGCGAAGAGCTCTGGTTGCAGCGTTTCGGCGGCACCCGGCTCGCCAACTTCCCCGTGGTGCTGTCGCTGTTGTTCGATGATGCCGGGGTTGTGCGCGGCTTTCGTGCCGTCACCGATGACCGCGCCGGCATCGAGGATCGCGGCCGCGCCTACCTGTTCCGGTTGCCGGTGTTCCAGCGCTACGGCACCCGCGATTGGAACTGCACCGACCTGCCCAGGGCGCCGGGTGAAACCGGCGTCGGCGAGATGTTCATCAATGAGGTGTGCAGCAAGGACGTCGACGGTCGCCACGTGCGGGTCGAAACCCATTATTTCCGCAAGCCGGGCCAGACCGGCCTCGACATTCAGGGGATGTTCGAGCCCGGTCAGTATGAATCCTCGACCCGTTGGGAAGCGTTTGATCTGACGCTCGACGCGGTAAAGGCCGCGCCATGAGGCAGGTTGTCGGCGCGGCGCTCGCGCTGTTGCTTTCGGCGCAACTGTCGGCCCTGGCGCAATCCATAGACCCCGCTGCCTTCCTCGCTGGTGAAACCACCTCTTGTCCCGGCTGCACACTTACCGGCGCCGACCTCAGCGATCGCAACCTGGTGGGGGCGGATCTGTCGGGCGCCGACCTGAGTGGCGCTTTCTTCTTTCAGTCCGATCTGAGCGCGGCCAATCTCAGGGGCGCCAATCTCGAGGCCGCCGACTTCACCGCCGCCAAGCTATCCAGTGCCGATCTTGCCGACACCAAACTGGGCAACACCGTATTCTTTCGGTCGACGCTCAGCGGCGCGTCCCTGACCGGCGCCAGGGGCGAAAGCGTGAACTTCCGTCGCGCCATCCTCACCAATGCCCATTTCGATGGCGCGAGCCTGCGCTTCGCCCAGTTTGAGGACGCGCGTTTCGGCGGGGTGAAGGCCACCAACGCCGATTTCTCCGGCGCCAGCTTCCGTCAGCTCAATATGCAGCGGGTGGATTTTTCCGGCAGCACCATCGAGGGCGCGGATTTCACCGCGAGCAATCTCGAAGGCAGCGTCCTGCGCGGCGCCAACCTGCACCGCTCCGACCTGTTCGGCGCCCGGCTGATCGCGGCCGACCTGACCGACGCCAACCTTTCGGGCACCCGCCTCGTCTCCGCCAACCTCCGCGACGCTATCACCGACGGCACCAACTGGCAGGACGCGTTGATGCCGGATGGGAACTATCAGGGGCAGTAAGGCGGCTGGCCCGAGCTTGCGTCGATCATTCGATCTTCGCCAACCTCTCCTTCTGAAGCAGGAGGGCCAGGTTTCCGCTCTACCTCGGTTCACCAAGCCGCTGCTACTTCACCTCGGTGAATCTGAGGTAGGCACGAGGCGCGTCCCAGCCCTGCGGAAATCTCTCCAGAGCCACGTCATTTGTGATTGAGAGCGGGATGATGACCTTGTCGCCCCGCCGCCAGTCGGCCGGTGTCGCCACTTTGTTGGCATCGGCAAGCTGCAAGGCGTCGATGACCCTCAGGATCTCATCAAAGTTGCGCCCGACGTTCATCGGGTAGGTGAGGATAAGCCGGATAGCCTTGTTCGGGTCGATGATAAACACCGACCGCACCGCCTCGGTGGTGCTCTGCGCGGGGTGGATCATGTCGTAGAGCCTCGCCACCTCGAGGTTGGCGTCGGCGACGATGGGGAACTCGACCCGGGTATGCTGTGTCGCGTTGACGTCGTCGATCCACCTGAGATGTTCGGCGGCTGTGTCGGTCGACAGCCCCAGTGTCTTGGTGTTGCGTTTTGCAAACTCGCCGGCCAGTTGAGCCGTCCGGCCCATCTCTGTGGTGCAGACGGGCGTGAAGTCGGCGGGGTGGCTGAAGAAAAACACCCAGGAGCTACCTGCCCACTGATGAAAGCTGATCGGCCCTTTGGAGGTGTCGATGCTGAAATCGGGTGCGATGTCGCCGATGTGAAGTGACATGCTCTTGCTTCCTTGTGTGTGACGTTGCGTGAAGTGAGGCGAACTGGAGCGCACCGGGTCAGGCAGTCGAGGCCATGCTCCGGCGAACGGGATCAGTGGCCCTGGTACGGCGCGGTGCGCGGGGCTCGCGCCGTGCACGACGTCGACTGACCCGGGCATCAGTTCCAGTTCTGCCGCTGATGCGGCTTCTTCGGCGCTGACGGTCCGTCGTCGTTTGCATCCATCATCATGGAGCGATGCCGCCCGGGGTGCCCCATCATGTCCATGCCGACGAGAATCGCGGTCGCCAGCAGAACTGTGGTGCCAGCTATGAGTATGCGTTCATGTCCTCATCTCTTGGGTTTATCGAGCGACGCTATCGCGGCGGCGTTGGCGGCTATTGACCAAGATCAAAGCGCCGCAGCCATCACGATGATCATTTAGGGGAAGCCGGGTCCGCTACTGCCCGCGGGGCCCGAGTTGTTCGCCGAGCCAGCGACCGATCTGTTCGGCCGACATGGCGCCCGACACGCGACCGAGTTCCTTGCCCTCGCGAAATAGCAGCATCGTCGGAATGCTGCGGATACCGAGCCGGGAGGCGATGTGCTGCTCCTTGTCGGAATTGAGCTTGATGAACCTGGCGCGTGGCTCGAGGGACTGCGCCGCCTTCTCGAACTCGGGCGCCATGGCACGACACGGGCCGCACCAGGGTGCCCAGACATCGACGACCACGGGAACAGTGCTTTTTCCCACTTGGCGGTCGAACGCGGTTCCATCGACATCGCTGGGTCGGCCGGCAAACAACGGCGCTCCGCATGTCCCGCACTTTGCGTTCTTTGCCCCACGTTCAAGAGGCAGCCGGTTGGTCGACCCGCAGCCGGTGCAAACGACCCGTCGTTCAGTGCTCATGCTGGTTCTCCACCTGAAGGGAATGGTTTGGGGCCGCGGCGGCGCAATAGATCCCGTTCAGGGTCGAGAGCAGTCGCTCGACCTCGTCGGACGCCAGCCGATAGCGGATCGTCTGCCCGTCGCGACGCGCCGAGACCAGGTGCAACAGCCGTAGCTTGGCCAGGTGCTGCGACAGCGGCGATTGCGCCAGGCCGACGCTCGCCGCGAGCTCCTGCACGCTCAACTCGGCGTCAAGCAGATGGCAGAGGATCATCAGTCGCTTCCGGTTGGCCATCGCCGCGAGCAGTTCGGCGGCATCGGCGGACCGCGGTTCCAGGTCGATCGCTTTCATATTGACATATTAGAATATTCGAATATATCTGTCAACCAGAGACTGGACGCCGCCTTCCGTTGAGGGGTGTCCAGACCACTGCCGATGGAGACATACCATGACGAGTTCGCCGATCCCGTTCACCCCCGACCTTTCCGTCAAGCCAGACGTCGCCGCCTTCTTCGACCCGGCCACCAACACCATCAGCTATGTGGTCAAGGACCCGGCCTCGCCGGCCTGCGCCGTGTTCGATTCCGTGATGGATTTCGACTACGCCTCCGGGCACATCAGCTACGAACATGCCGATGCCATCATCGATCACATCCGCAAGCGCGGCCTGAAGCTCGAGTGGCTGATCGAGACGCATGTGCACGCCGACCACCTGTCGGCGGCGCCCTATATCCAGTCCAAGCTCGGCGGCAAGCTGGGGATCGGCGAGAACATCACCATCGTCCAGGACACCTTCGGCAAGGTGTTCAACGAGGGCACCGAGTTCCAGCGTGACGGCAGCCAGTTCGACCGGCTGTTCAGCGACGGCGCCAGCTACCAGATCGGCACCATGACGGCCCATGCCATGCACACCCCCGGCCACACCCCGGCCTGCATGACGCATGTCGTCGGTGACGCGGCCTTTGTGGGCGACACGCTGTTCATGCCGGATGGTGGGTCGGCCCGCGCCGACTTCCCGGGCGGCGACGCGCGCACGCTCTATCGCTCGATCAGGCGGGTGCTCGAACTGCCGCGTCAGACGAGGCTGTTCATGTGCCACGACTACGGTCCGAACGGCCGCGAGATCGAGTGGGAAACCACCGTCGGCGACGAGATCGACCACAATATCCATGTCGGCAAGGGCACCGACGAAGACACGTTCGTGAAGATGCGCGAGGCGCGCGACGCCACGCTCACCATGCCCAAGCTGATCATACCCTCCCTGCAGGTCAACATGCGGGCCGGGCAGCTTCCGCCCGAGGACGAAGCCGGCAAGACCTTCCTCAAAATCCCCGTCAACGGATTGTGACCATGTGGCCCTTCAAGAAAGCCAATCAGATGAACTACCGCACCATCGACCCCAACTTCGCCGTCGCCGGACAGATTCAGCCGGACCAGATCGAGGCGCTTGCCGCAGCCGGCTTCAAGTCCATCGTTTGCGCCCGCCCCGACAACGAAGAGCCGGGCCAGCCAAGCTTCCGGCAGATTTCGGCCGAGGCGGAAAAGCTCGGCATCAAGTCGGTGCACATCCCCATTTCGGGCGGCATCTCGGATGGTTCCGTCAAGGCCATGAAGGCGGCCCTCAAGAACCTCCCCAAGCCGATGTACGGCTACTGCCGCTCCGGCGCCCGGGCCGGCTCGCTCTACGGCGCTGCCATGCGGTCCTGAGCCATGTGGCCGTTCGTCAACGCAAGATCGGGAGAAGACACAGTGCGTGCCAGCAAGATCGATGACCAGTTCTCCGTGACCGGACAGATCACCCCCGAGCAGATCCCGGAGATTTCTGCGGCCGGTTTCCGGGCCATCGTATGCGCCCGTCCCGATCGTGAAGAGGGCGGCCAGCCCAGCTTCAACGCAGTGGCGCGCGAGGCGGAAAAGCACGGGCTGCAGATCGTCCACGTTCCCGTCTCGGGCGTGTTGGGCTCCGAGCAGATCACCCGCTTCCGCCAGGCGATGGAGCAGCTGCCGCGTCCCGTCCTCGGCTATTGCCGCTCCGGCGCCCGCGCCGGCAACCTCTACGCAACGCTGCAGAACTAGACCAGGATGCTGAAGGCCTACCTGCCCATCCTCGATTGGGGGCGCCGCTACAACCGGCAGACGCTCGCCAGCGACCTGGTCGCGGCGATGATCGTGACCATCATGCTCATCCCGCAATCGCTGGCCTACGCGCTGCTGGCCGGGCTGCCGCCGGAGGTAGGTCTTTACGCCTCGGTGCTGCCGCTGGTGGCCTACGCCATCTTCGGCACCTCCACTTCGCTCGCCGTCGGCCCGGTTGCCGTCGTTTCGCTGATGACGGCGACGGCAGTGGGGCGGCTCGCAGCCGAGGGGACGGTCGACTACGCGAGCGCCGCAGTGCTGCTCGCCCTGCTGTCGGGCTTGATGCTGGCCGTCATGGGCGTGCTGCGTCTGGGCTTCGTCGCCAACTTCCTGTCCCACCCGGTGATCTCCGGATTCATCACCGCATCCGGCATCATCATCGCCACCGGCCAACTGGGCGGCCTGCTTGGAATTTCCGCCAAGGGCCAGACCCTGCCGGAGATCATCCGGTCGCTCGCCGTGGGCCTGGGCGACATCAATTTCTACACCCTTGCCGTCGGCCTCTTCGCGCTGGGCCTGCTGGTGTGGATCCGGACCAGCCTCAAGCACTGGCTCAGGCGGCTCAAGCTGCCCGAGGGCGCCGCCAAGGTGGTGGTGCGGGCGGGTCCGGTGTTCGTGGTGTTCCTCACCATGGGCGCTTCGGCCCTGTTCGAACTGGGCGCCAAGGGCGTCGCACTGGTCGGCGCCGTGCCGCAGGGATTGCCGATGCTGTCACTGCCGCGCTTCGACTTCGAAACGGTGCAGGCGCTGCTGGTGCCGGCGCTGATCATCTCGGTCGTCGGCTTCGTCGAATCGATCTCGGTGGCCCAGACGCTCGCGGCCAAGCGGCGGGAGCGGATCGCGCCGAACCAGGAACTCATCGGCCTGGGCGCCTCCAACATCGCAGCCGCCATCGGCGGCGGCTATCCGGTGACCGGGGGCTTTGCCCGCTCGGTGGTCAATTTCGATGCCGGCGCGGCGACCCCGGCGGCCGGCGCCTTCACCGCGGTGGGTATCGCGCTCGCCACGCTGCTGCTGACTCCGTTTCTCGCCATCCTGCCAAAGGCCACGCTTGCCGCCACGATCGTCATCGCCGTGCTGAGCCTCGTCGATTTTTCGATCCTCAGGCGCGCCTGGAGCTACTCCAGGGCCGATTTCCTCGCGGTGCTGATCACCATCGCCGGAACGCTCCTGCTCGGCGTCGAAATCGGCATTTCGCTCGGTGTGGGCACATCCATCCTGGTGTTCCTCTACCGCTCGTCGCGGCCCCATGCCGCCGTTGTCGGGCAGGTCCCCGGCACCGAGCACTATCGCAACGTGCTGCGGCACAAGGTCGATACCGTGCCCGGGCTGCTCTCCCTCAGGATCGACGAGAGCCTCTATTTCGCCAATGCCCGCTACCTCGAGGATCTGGTCTACAACCGCGTCGCCGCCGATCCCGCGGTCAGGGACGTCGTCCTGATGTGCTCGGCGGTCAATGCGATCGACATGTCGGCGCTCGAAAGCCTCGAGGCCATCCAGCAGCAGCTCGCCGACATGGGCGTGCGATTGCACTTGTCGGAGGTAAAGGGCCCGGTGATGGACCGGCTGCAGGGAACGGCGTTCCTTGCGCATCTGCAGGGGCGGGTGCACCTGAGCCAGCATCAGGCGGTTGCGGCCATCGTGCGAGAGGCGTCCGGCGCGTCGAAGAAGCCGACTGCGCCCAGTCTGGTCGCCGCTGGCTGAGCCGTCACGGCAGACTGCGGTTCGCTTCCCAGTTCGGCACAAAGAGGCACATGTCCTACCTGGGTAGCAGGCAGACCCTGACGCCATGCGGGGGTGCGCTGGCGGTGGTTACCGGCTAGCTGGCTAGCCTGTTCGATCCACGACCCTGTCTGTTCGTCTTTGGCCTGGTGATTGCAATTTCGGCGCTGCTGGCCGCGGCAACGGAATCCCTGGTGCGGCGTCGGACGCAATGATCCGTGCCCATGCGGCAGCGGCAAAAATTCCAAGCACTGCCACCTGGCTTAGGCTTGCTCGGCTGAGCGGACGACCTAGGGAACCGGCCAGCCCGCCTGTGCGCCCATCACAGCTACATCTCGCGATGCTGACGTCGGAATGTCGTCGGAGGCATCTGGCAGTGCTGACTGAACCAGCGTGAGAAGTAGTAGATGTCGGAAAAGCCAAGGGCCTCGGCGACCTGCTTGATGCTGTCCGAGCTGCTCAGCAGCATTGTCTGGGCCCGCGCAAAGCGGCACTGCTGCCAATAGGCCTTGGGCGAGAGCTTGTAGGTGGCGCGGAAACGGCGGTTGCATTGACTGACGCTGAGCGCCACCTCGCGCGCCAGCGTCGTCGCATCGAACTTGTCGCCGGCTTGCGATCTGATGCGCTCACGCAGCTGCCGCATCTGCGGGTCGCGGGGTGTGACCCCTGTCGGCGCGCGACCGAATGCGGCAAGGTAGGACGTGATGATCGCCAGGGCGCTGCTGGCGGCGATGCCGCGCTGCACGACGCTGCCGCTCCATTGCTGCTGGATCAGCGCCAACCGCGAATGAATTGCGGCCAGTCCGATCGGGGTGAAACTGATCGGCAGCAGCGATTGTTCGTGCAGCGCCGTCCCGTCCGCCTCGTCGAGGCGGGCGTGCAGGTTGAGCATCGTCCATGTGCCCGGCCCTCGCTTCTCCCAGCGGCAACGCCGGTATGGCGGCACCACCAGCACATTGTCAGGCGTGCTTTCATATCGTTCGCCTCCGACATGCAGGATGCCGCAACCCTCCACGGTATGAATCAGGTGGAGGTCGCTGCTCCATTGCGGTGCATCGGTGAAACGCTCCTTGGCGGCATGAGTGCTGCGGGGCACCGACAGCAATCGAAAGGTCCAGGCGGCGTCTTCGAGAACCATGATGCGCGGAAAGTACAAATCCGTGCGTCCGGCGTCCATGGGCTTTGTGGCAGAGGCCGCCGAGGATGTGGCCTCACACAGACACCGGAGTAGCGATGCATTCGACGACACGGAACTGGGACGAGTTTGGCCAGCGCTGGGCAGGGCCCCGCAATTTCCGGATGGCGCCAGGACTGGCGGACTTCGACTATCGGTTCCCGCCGGTTGATCGGGTGATCGACGAGATGCGGAACGATGATGCGGTCTCCTACAAGGCCGGCCTGAAATCGGCGAAACTGGATCTGGCGCTGAAGTCGGTCGATGCCTTTCGCAGCACGCCAATCGACCAGGTCATGGAGCAGCCCTTCGCGTTGGCGCATTTCGACCTGGCGCGGTTCGACGCGCCGGGCCGCTTTCTGGACGGTTTCGGGGACAAGGTGTTGCGACCGTGGGAGCAGATGCTGACCGATGCCGGCTACACCTGGGAGCGCTGCTACCCGATCGTCTTCATCAGCGGGCGCGGCAGCGCCACCAACTATCACATGGATTTTTCACACGTGCTGGCCTGGCAGATCTACGGCACCAAACGCTTCTGCGGCCTGGTCGATCCCGACCGCTGGGCCGACCAGGCGACGCGCGTCAATTACAAACCAGGTGAGTTGGCAAAGCCTGCCGACGTGCGCGAGGAAGATAGCCTCTGCTACGACATGCGGCCGGGCGACAAGCTGTGGAACGTGCTGCTGACGCCGCATTGGGTCGAGGCCGGCGACGAGCCGGCGATGAGCATCAACATCTCGCATGGCGGGTTGCGGCGCCATGGCGAGTTGTCGCCGAACGAGGCCGAGCTGGAGCTGTTCCGGGCGGAGAACCCGACCATCGCTCCGGCCAAGCTCGAACGCGCATACCGCTGATCAGCGTCGCGGCGGCGCCGTGGTGTTGCGAACCACCAGATAAGTGTCGAGCGTCACCCGGGCGTCGCCCACGGCGCGTGAGCCCAGCATGTCGAGCAGCAGCGACATCGCCGCCCGGCCGGTTTCGTCCGAGCGGTTGGAAACCGTGGTCAGCGAGGGGTAGGTCGCAGCCCCCAGCACGTCATCGCAGCCGACGATGGAGAAATCCGCGGGCACGCTGACGCCGCGATCGGCGAGGCCGGTCATGATCCCCTGCGCCGTCAGGTCGTCGAAGGCGATGGCAGCGGTGGCGCCGGTGGCGAGAATATCCGGCACCACGGCGCGGCCGCTCTCGTAGCTCGGCACCCGCGCCGCGACGATGCTGACCTCGAGCCGGTGCTGCCTGGCCCCCAGCCGCACCGCGGCGCGCCGCTGCTGGTTCGACCACGAACTGGCCGGGCCGCTGATATAGACGATGTGTTTATGACCCAGTTCCGCCAGATGGGCGATCGCCTCGCGCACGCCGATGGCGCTGTCGATCAGCACGCGCGGAATGCCCTCGACGTCGCGGTTGACCAGCACCAGCGGTCGCTTCAGCGCATGGGCGCGTATCCGTTCGTCGGTGAGGCGCGAGGCGCACAGCACCAGCCCCTCGACCTGGCTGAGGAAGCGGTCGACCAGCTTGTCTTCCTGCCGCCAGCTCTCGTCCGAATTGCCGAGGAACACGCAGAAATCCGAGCGGTCGGCTTCCATCTGCGCGGCGCGGATCAGCGGCGGAAAGAACGGGTTGGCGACATCGGGCACCACCAGCGCCACGTTGCCGTAGCGCCCGGTGCTCAGCGCCCGGGCGGTGTGGTTGGGAACATAGCCGATGCTGCTGGCGATCTCGAGGATGCGCGCGACGGTTTCCGCGCCGAGCATGCCCGGCTGCGTGAAGGCCCGCGACACCGTCGACTTCGAGACCCCCGCCGTCCTTGCCACATCCATCATGGTGGGCAGGTCCTTGCGGCCCTTGCCTGTGGTCATGCCATTGCCCTTGCGCAGCCTGGAACGATCGCTCCCACAGTTCAGCGTGGCTTGGCAATATCCCGTTCCATCCAATGCCGAGTGTTCGACAGGGGATTGACGTGCAACCGGTTGCATTCGATAGTCAAACGAAATCGTGGTTCGAGAACGATGCGTCGCGGGGAGTGCTTTAGCCGATGAGTTCGAGTGTCGTGCCTGAGGCCGGAACGCGTGACCGGCAAGTCGATCAGCTCAAGGTCCGGAGCTTCGTCACCCGCGAGGAGCTGGGCCGCGTCGCCGCCGGCGAGATCGCTGCGGAGCTGCGCGCGCGGCTCGCCCGCCAGGCGGCGGTGCGCATGGTTTTCGCTTCGGCCCCGAGCCAGAGCGACGTGATCGATGCGCTGGCAGCCGAGCCCGGCATCGACTGGCACCGCGTCACCGCCTTCCACATGGATGAATATATCGGGCTCGCCCCCGACGCGCCGGAGCGCTTCGGCAGCTGGCTGTCGCGCTATATCTTCGACCGTCTGCCGTTCGCCGCCGTGCACCCGATCCTGCCCGGCTCCGACCCCGAGGCGACGGCGCGCGATTACGCGGCGCTGCTGGCCGAGGCGCCGATCGACATCGTGCAGCTCGGCATCGGGGTGAACGGCCATATCGCCTTCAACGACCCGCCGGTTGCCGACTTCAACGATCCACTTGATGTCAAAGTCGTGGAGCTCGATGAGGTCTGCCGGCAGCAGCAGGTTGATGACGATTGCTTTGCAACGCTCGCCGACGTGCCGCTGCGTGCCATCACGCTGACCGTGCCGCGGCTGCTGCGGGCCGATCGGCTGTTCTGCATGGTGCCGGGGGAGCGCAAGCGCAACGCGGTGCGCGCGACGCTCGAGGGGCCGCTGAGCACGGACTGCCCGGCTTCGATCCTCCGCACCCACCCCGACTGCACGCTCTACCTCGATGCGGAGTCAGATCCTCATGCCTGAAGTGATCGACGCCGACGCGCTCTGCCGCGGCTACTATGACGACGTCACCGCCTTGATGCGGCGCATCCTCGTCGAGGAGCGCGACGCGACCGAACGTGCCGCCGAACGGGTGGCCGAGCAGATTGCTGCCGACCGGCTGGTCTACGCCTACGGGCCGGGCGGCCACTCCAACCTCGCCTCGCAGGAAATCTTCTTCCGCGCCGGCGGCCTGATGCATGTCAGCGCCATCCTCGACGAGGGCACGCTGCTCTCTGGTGGCTCGCTGCGCTCCATGGCGATCGAGCGCACCCCCGGTTACGGCAAGATCGTGATCGCCGATCAGCGGCTTGGCGACGGCGACCTGTTGATCCTCGTCAATGCCTACGGCATCAACGCCGCGCTGATCGATGCGGCACTGGAGGCCAAGCGCCGCGGCGTGTTCCTCATCGGCGTCAACTCGCACGAGCACGCCAACAACTCCGCTCCGACCCACCCGGCGCGCCATCCGACCAAGCACAACCTGCACGAGCTGGTGGATATCGCCATCGACTGCAAGGTGCCGATCGGCGACGCCATCGTTAAGGTGCCGGGCATGGGCGAAAAGATCGGCGCCATCTCCACCTTCGCCAACGCCTTCGCGCTCAACAACCTGGTGATCCGCACCGTCGCCAAGCTGGTCGAACGCGGCATCGAGCCGCCGGTCTGGCGCAGCGGCAATGCGCCGGGTGGCGACGAGGCCAATGCGAAGTTCATCGCGCGCTTCGCCGAGCGGGTGCGCTGGCTGTGAGCGAACGCCTGGTCGGACGCGATCCTGAAACCGGCAAGGGCGTCGCCGTCGCCTTCGAAGGCGGCCGTATCACCGCCATTGCGGCGGCCGACTATGACGGGCCGCTCTACCTGGGGCCCGGGCTGGTTGACCTGCAGGTCAACGGCTATGCGCAGTACGACCTCAACGACGGCACGGTAACCCCCGAGCGGGTGCTGGCGCTGACCGAGCTGATGCTGGCGCACGGCACCACGACGTACCTGCCGACCCTGGTGACCGCGAGCGAAGCGAACATCACCGCCGGTCTGGTCGCCATCCGCGAGGCGCGCACCCGCTACCCGCTGGTCGCCCGCGCCGTGCCGTTCGTGCATGTCGAGGGGCCGTTCATTTCAATCCACGATGGGCCGCGCGGCGCCCATCCTGCCGCACATGTCCGCGACGCCGACATCGCCGAGTTCGAGCGCTGGCAGGCCGCAAGCGGCGGTCTGGTCGGCCTCTTGACCCTGTCGCCCCATTCCGATGCGGCCATCGCGCTGGTGCGCCACGCCACCGGGCAGGGGGTCCACGTCGCGATCGGCCATACCGATGCGACGCCCGAACAGATCCATGCTGCCGCAGCGGCTGGCGCCAGGCTCTCCACCCATCTGGGCAATGGCGCCTCGGCCATGCTGCCGCGCCACCCCAACGTCATCTGGGCGCAACTTGCCGATGACCGGCTGACCGCCACGCTGATCGGCGACAGCCACCACCTGCCGGCCGATACGTTGAAAGCGATGCTGCGCGCCAAGGGGCTCGACCAGGCTCTGCTGGTCTCCGACGTGGTGTCGCCCGGCGGGTTGAAGCCCGGCATCTATCATCAGACCATCGGCGGCCGCGTCGAGCTGCAGGCGAATGGCCGGCTGGGCCCGCCCGGCACGCCATACCTTGCCGGCGCCGCACTGCCGCTGGCCGACGACGTCGCCCGCACGATCGGTGCGACCGGACTGAGTCTTTCCGAGGTGCTGGGCCTCGCGACGCGCAACCCCGGCCGCTTCGCCGGGGGGCGTGGGCGGCTCGAGGCGGGCGCTGCGGCCGATCTCATCCAGTTCGAGTGGTCGCCGGGCGCCGAACGCCTCGCCATTGCCGCAACCTATCTGGCCGGGGAGCGGGTATGGGCGCGTTGAGGGCCGGGATCGCCGTCGTCGACATCACGCCGCCGCCCGGCCTGCTGCTGGCCGGGTTTGCGGCGCGCACCGAGCCGGCGACCGGGGTGCATGACCCTTTGACGGCGCGGGCCGTGGTGATCGGCGACACGGCGATCGTCGTCGCCGACGTCATCGGCATTCACGAGGCGATGAGCGCCCGCATCCGCGAACGTTGCCCGCTGCCTGCCGCCAATGTCATCGTCGCCGCCACCCACACGCATGGCGCGCCGGTGTCGATGCCGGACCGCCTGAGCGCCGAGGCTGACCCCGCGTTTCTGCAGGCGCTCGAGGACGGCTGCGTTACGGCGCTGACCGAAGCGGCAGCAAATACCGTCCCGGCCGAGCTGAGCATCGGTCTTGGCACCGACCCCGACGTGGCCCGCAATCGGCGGCACGCGGATGGCCCGCTCGATCGCGCGCTGCCGGTGCTGCGCATTCGCGACGCCGACGGAAGGCTGCTGGCGGTGATCGTCTCCTATGCCTGCCACCCCACCGTGCTGGGGGCCGACAACCGGCTGATGACCGCGGATTTCCCGCATTTCGTGCGCACCACGATCGAGGCCGCGCATCCCGGCGCCGTGGCCATTTTCCTCAATGGCTGTTGTGGCGACGTCAATATCGGGCACACCGCCCAGGCGTCGGTGACGCTCAACGCCAGCGCCACCCGTACCTTCGAAAATGCCGAGCGGCTCGGCACCCGGATCGCCGAGGCAGCGCTCGCCGCGCCGGAGGCACCGCTCGAAGCTACCGCGGTCGCCGCCGAACAATGGGTCGAGCTGAGCCTCGAGCAGCGCGAACGCGACCTGCCGGCGCTGGCCGCTGCCTGGGACGACGAGGCCCGCACGGCCGAGCCGATGCGCGCCACGGTGCTGCAGCACTGGGCCAACTGGGCCCGCCGCTATGCCGGCCAGCCTGCGGGGAGCTGGCGTGGTCGCGTCAGTGTCCTCGATTGGGGCGGCCTGCCGATCGTGGCGCTGCCGGGAGAGATTTTTGCCGAAACCGGCCTGGCCGTCCGCGCGGCCTGCGCCGGCCGGCCGGCTCTGGTGCTGTCCTATGCCGACGGCACGCCGGGTTACATTCCGCCTGCCAGCGAGTTTGGCTTCGGCGGCTACGAGGTCGATGAAGCGCATCGCTTCATCGGTATGCCCGGGGCATTCGCCGCCGGTTCTGCCGAGCGCCTGGCCCTCGCGGCCAAGACCTTGCTCGGACTACACAAACAGGCTGCAACGCCTAGAAAATGAGGGGTTTCGACGCTGTCGCGCGGTTTGCGCCGCTTGACACGCAACCGGTTGCAGTCAAGACTTCACTATGTGCTGGATCGTTCGTTAAACAGGGATGACAACGATGATGAAATTGCTTTCTCGGCCTCAGCTTTCTGCCTCGACACTCGGACGACAGCTGCTGCTGGCGTCCGCCATGGGTCTCGGGCTGGCCGCCACCGCCGTCTCCGCTCAGGAGATCCGGGTCTGGAGCGGCTATCCGGAACTGGCGCCGTTCTATCAGCATGTCGCCGAAGGGATGGCGGCGGAATACCCGGACCTCAAGGTCACGGTCGAAGCCATCGCCTTGCGCGAGCACGAAAAGCGCGTGGCGCTCGGCGTCACCTCGGGTGAAGCCGCCGAAGTCATCGAACTGGCGACCACGATTGCGGCACGCTATCTCGAAGGCGGCCTGCTCAATACCCCGCCGGAAGAGGTAACGGCCTTCGTCAAGGACCCGGCCAATTTCGGCGAGTTCTTCGTCAACTCGGCCAGCTATGACGGCACCGTCTACGGCATGCCGCTGTTCCGCGGCCAGAGCGCGCTCTACTACAATACCGACATGTTCGCCGCGGCCGGCCTCACCGAACCGCCCAAGACCATGGCCGATTTCGATACCTACGCCGAAAAGCTGACGCAGCGCGACGCCAGCGGCGCGCCGACCGTCACCGGCTGGAGCTTGCGGCTTTCGGGCGGCGGTTCGGGCATTGCCGAAAAGTTCGCCATCAACATGTGGCAGCATGGCGGCGAGCTGATCGCGCCGGCCGGCGAGGGCCTGTGGAAGTCGAACTTCGCCTCCGAAGCCGGCATCGCCACCATGAAGCAATACCTGCACAACCTGTTCACCACCAAGACCGTGACCGTCGAGTCGCCCGCCGACGCCGACGCCTTCGAGCGTGGCCAGACCGCCATGTTCATCCGCGAGTCCTGGGTGATCGGCGATATCGCCGCCAAGGCCCCGGACCTGAAATATGCCACGGCCCCGCTGCCGCGCGGCTCGATCGTCAGCCCGGGCCAGCTCTACGTCAAAGCCGGCGCCGATAAGGAAGCCGCCGCCTGGGCCTTTGTGATGGCGACGCAGAAGCCGGAAAACCTCCTCTGGCTGCTCGACAATGTCGGCTGGCTGCCGAACCGCTCGGGTCTCGACTTCTCGCCTGTCCTCGCCGCCAAGCCCGGCTTCGATGCCTATGTCAACTATCCCGAGAACTACGAGTTCTTCACCGTTCCGGCCATCGGGCCGATCGATGAGATCCAGACCCGTGCCGCCGCCTTCCTGGTCGAGGCCTTCGCCAAGCCGGAACTGGCTACCGACGATGCAGCGCTCAAGGCTTTCCTTGAGAATGCCGACAAGGAGATTAACGCCATCCTCGATCGCGAAGGGCTGCTCGGCCAGTAAGCTGGCCCGATAGAGTTCGCCTCCGGGACACGTCCCGGAGGCACCGCCAGCGCAATCGCATCTGGGGATTGGCCGCTGGCCTCTCAGTGGTCCTCCACCGTGAAACGGGGGAGGGGATGAAGCCAGAGGCTTCACCCCGGGGGGACCAGCGAAGCTGGTGGAGGGGGCGGCCACACACATTGGCGCTTCATCCCGCCCGCCTCCACCGCATTCGGCGGTCCCCCCACGGTGAGGGCCATAGCCCTCATCCGGACCCCGCTACGCGGTGGAGGACAACTGAGAGCCCGGTGGCTCTTCAATTGCGATTGCCCCGGAGGCAGCACGGAGACGATGATATGCTGAAGCGACGACGCCTGCTCTTCTCGCTCCTCGCTATCCTGCCTGTCATTGCCATCTTCGCCTTCGTTCGCGTCTATCCGATCAGCGAAATTCTTCGACTGAGCCTGCACAAGTGGGACATCCTGTCGAAGAAGAAGCCGTTCATCGGGCTCAAGAATTTCCAGGAGCTGCTGGGCGACCGGTTGTTCCACGAGGCGCTGTTCAACACCTCGATCATTGCCTTCGGCGTCTTGCTGATCACCATCCCGCTGTCGCTGGTGATCGCGGCGCTGATCTTCCACCGCACCCGCTCGCGTTTCGCCGCCTTCTACGAAACCGCGGTGTTCATCCCGCATGTGGTGTCGCTGGTGCCGGCCGCGATGGCGTGGAAGTGGATCTTCGATGCGCGGCTCGGGCCGCTCAATGCCTTCCTGTCGCTGTTCGGGGTCAAGCCGATGTCGTGGCTGTTCGATCCGGTGCTGTCGATCATCTGCGTCATCGTGCTTTGCTCCTGGCAGGCGCTCGGCTTTGCCGTGCTGATCTACCTCGTCGGCTTCAAGAGCCTGCCGGTTTCGGTCTATGAGGCGGCCAAGCTCGATGGCGCCTCCGGCCGGCAATCGTTCTGGCACCTGTCGGTGCCCATGCTGAAGCCGATCACCCTCTATGTTTCGGTGGTGACGCTGGTTTCGGCCTTCAATGTCTACGCGCAGGTCTATGTGCTCGCCTCCGATGCGCAGGGCGCCCCGGGGCGGCAGGTGCGGGTGCTGGTGCTCGATATGCTGGAGAACAGCTTCCGCAACTATCGTGTCGGCTATGCCGCGTCCGAGGCGGTGGTGCTGCTGGCCATCGTGCTGCTGTTGACCTTCGTCCAGTTCAGCCTGCTGCGCGACCGGAGGGCACCGCGATGAGCGCGAAGACCAAAATCGAAGCACACGCCCGGGAGGTCGGCGACCGCACCTTGAAGGCGCGCGTCACCAATTTCGGCATCGACCTGTTTCTCGGCCTGTTCGGCCTGTTGATGATCCTGCCGCTGGTGCTGCTGGTCGCCAATGCGTTCAAGACGCCCGAGGAGATGCTGAGCTGGCCGCCGAGCGTCATTCCGGCCAAGCCGACACTGGCCAATATCGAAGCGGTGCTGGCCGATACGCCGCTGCTGCGCTGGATCTTCAACAGCTTCAGCTTCGCCCTCATGTCGGCGGCGGCGATTCTCATCACCTCGACCATTGCCGGTTACATCCTCGCGAAATTCCCGTCGCGGGCGATGAGCGTGCTGTTCGCCATCATCCTGGCGACAGCCATCGTGCCGTTCGAGGTCTACATGATCCCGCTCTATTTCCAGGCCCAGGGTCTGGGCATTCTCAACTCGGTCTGGGGCTTGCTGCTCGGCTACCTGGTGATGAGCTTCGGCATCTTCCTGATCCGCCAGAACGTCATCCACTCGATACCCGACGAGCTGCTCGAGGCGGCGCGCATCGACGGCGCCGGCGAGATCTGGATTTTCATCCGCATCGTCGTGCCGTTGCTGCGCGGCGCGCTGGGCGCGCTGTTCGTCCTCGCCTTCTTCCAGGCCTGGACGGCGTTCGCCTGGCCGCTGATCGTCGCTACCACCAAGGACAGCTACACCATCGAAGTCGGCCTCGCGCTGTTCCAGACCGGCTTCACCGTCGACCTCGGTCGCCTCAGCGCCGCCTCGGCCATCGTCCTCGTCCCCTCGGTGGCGCTGTTCGTGTTCTTGAGGCGCAACTTCGTCGCCGGCGTCGCCAGTACCGGGCTCAAGGAATGAGCGATTTCTTCGCCGCCGCTCGTGAGCGCTATCTCGCCTCCAATGCCGAAACGCTGCGCTGGATGCTGGCGCGGCCGCCGCTGCGCGGAGCGTTCGTCAACACCAAGCTGAACCCGCTGACCCTCGTCGATTACAGCGCTGTCGATGGCTGGCGCAGCCCCGACCACGTCTATGGCTGGATCCAGGGCCGCGCACTGGAGGCAATCGTCACTCACGCGGCGGCGTTCGAGCGCGAGAACCCGGCTCTCACCACGGCGCTCGACATTGCCGGGCATCGGCTCTACGCGGCGCTCGACCCGCTGCGGGCGACCGATGGGCACGTCTACTTCTGCTACGATCGCGACATGCGCCCGATCCGCTTCGAGGGCGAAACATTCGTGCCGCAAACGCAACCGGCCGACATCTACACTTTCTCCGACACCTTCGCCGCCAAGGGGCTGGTGGCCGCCGCCGCGCGATACGCCCCGGCTGACCTGCCGCGCCAGCTCGACCTGCTCGCGACGGTGATAGAGGCGATCGAGGACGACCGTTTCCAGATCGACGAGAAAGTGCCGCTGTCGCGCGCCATGCGCGACGCCGAAGCCGCCGATTTCGGCCCGCGCATGATCATGCTCAGCGCCGGGGCGCTGCTGACGCGGATCGGCCGGCGCGACCTGACCGGCTTTGCCGACCGTTTCATCGGCCACGTCATCGACAACTATTTCGACCCCGCCAGCGGGCTGCTGCGCAACGTGCCGGGCGAAGACCGCTGCAATGTCGGGCACGGCATCGAGTTCGTCGGTTTCGCCCTCGATTATCTGGAGCGCGACGCAGACCCCGAACTGCTGCGGGTGCTGGAGACCATTTTGATCTCCTCGTTCGACAAGGGTTTTGTCGGCCCCGGCGTGCGACTCGTGGTGTCGGCGGCGAGCGGCGCGCCGATCTCGCCCTATTGCCCCTGGTGGTCGCTGCCCGAAACCATCCGCAGCGCCGCGCTCTGCCATGAGCGCTCGCACAGCGCCGAGAGCCTGCGCGTCTGGCGGAAGGCCGACGAAGTGTTCTTCCGCGATTTTTGGCGCCCCGGCACCGGCATTGCCTACCAATGCCTCACCGACGAGGGCCCGATCGATTACGTGCCGGCCACCCCGGATCTCGACCCCGGCTACCACACCGGGCTGAGCCTGCTGGCCGCTATCGATATGGTCGGTCGGCGGAGCTAGGCATCGGGCGTTTCGTTGATGGTGAAGCGCCCACGGACGTCATTCCCGTGCAGGCGGGAACCTAGTGGATGCCTCGGCATCTGCTGAAGATGAGAGATCCCACTGGGTCCCCGCCTGCGCGGGGATGACGCCGGTGAGGGAAGCATAAGGTCGAGGAGGGCACATGCAGCAGCGCAGGGGCATCGCCGTGATCGGCGCCGGCATGGGCATGAAGCCGCACGCGCTGAGCCTTTCCGACCTCGCCGATCGGGCCGAGGTGATCGGCGTGTTCAGCCGCTCGGCCGAACGTCGCGAAGCCGCACATGCGGCATACGGCTTTCCGGTCACCGACGATCTCGAAGCCTTGATCGGCAATCCACGAGTCGATCTCGTGCTGGTGCTCACTCCGCCATCGGCGCATCTCGAAATCGTGCGGTTGGCGGCGGCCGCGGGCAAAGCCATCCTGCTCGAAAAGCCGATCGAGCATAGTCCGGCCCGCGCCCGCGAGGTCGTCGAGGTCGCTCGGGGCGCCGGCGTCCGGCTCGGCATCGTGCTGCAGAACCGCACCCGCCCCAATGCCCGAGAGCTGGGGCGTCGTATCGCCGAGGGAGAACTCGGCGAACTGGTGACGGCCTCGGCCTCGATCCGCTGGTGGCGGGCCCAATCCTACTACGACGAGCCGGGCCGCGGCACGCTGGCCCGCGACGGCGGTGGCGTGCTGCTGACCCAGGCCATCCACGCGCTCGACCTGTTCCTGAGCCTCGCTGGCCCGGTCGCCGAGGTCAGCGCCATGGTCGGCACATCGCGGACGCACCGGATGGAATGCGAGGACGTGGTCAGCGCCGCGCTCCGCTTTACCAATGGCGCGATCGGTTCGATCGATGCCACCACCGCCAGCTTCCCGGGCTTCCCCGAACGGCTGGAACTGGTCTTCGACCACGCTACGGCGGTGCTGACGGGTGAAAGCCTGATGCTCTATTGGCGCGATGGCCGCATCGAGGATCACAGCGTCGCTGCCGGCGGCCATGGTGGCGGAGCCGACCCGATGGGCTACGCGCACACCCGGCACCGCGCCGTGCTCGAGGATTTTCTCGATGCGCCGGACGAGGACCGCGAACCATTGGTCACCGGCGAGGAGGCGCTCAAGGTGCACCGGCTGATCGAAGCGATCCTTGCCTCGAGTGCCGAACAGCGCCCGGTCCGGGTGGCTGAGCTCGAGCGCTGAGGGCGATGCAGTTCGTGCCAATCGGGGGAGGGGCGAATGTGTTTCTCCGCCACGACATAGCCCCGATATTGCGTCTAGAATCCTGAGTCGTGGGTGCTTCGACCTAGGGGATCATGGCCTTGCTTCGCATGTTTGCTCTGGCGGCCTTAGCCGTGCTGACATTGGCTTCGGTCGCCCTGGCCCAGCCGGCGCGCGACCTGTTCGGCGCCATGCATTCGCCCACCACCGGACCCGAGGTGCCAGTGGGCAGCTACGCCAAGGGTTGCATTGCCGGGGCGGTGCAACTGCCGACCGACGGCCCGGGCTGGCAGGCAATGCGGCTGTCGCGCGACCGGCGCTGGGGCAGTGCTGAGCTCGTCAACTATATCGGCGCCCTGGCCAAATCCGCGGCGCAGGATGGCTGGCCGGGCATCCTCGTCGGCGATATGGGGCAGGCGCGCGGCGGGCCGATGGTCAGCGGCCACGCCTCGCATCAGATCGGCCTCGATGTCGATATCTGGTTCGAGCGGATGCCGGATCACCAGCTCAGCGCCAACGAACGCGAGACGCTCTCTGCCCGGTCGGTGCTGAAGAAGGGCACTCGCGACATCGACCCCAAGAAGTTCGGCGAAGCGGAGCGCCTGCTGCTCTACCGTGCCGCTGAGCTGCCGGGCGTGGCCCGCATTTTCGTCGCTCCTGGGATCAAGAAATCGCTCTGCGCCGTCACCTGGCGCGACCGTAGCTTTCTCAACAAGATCCGCCCCTGGTACGGCCATGACGACCATTTCCACGTGCGTCTCAGCTGTCCGGCCGGTGTCGAGCTCTGCGTCAACCAGGCTCCAGCACCCGCTGGCGACGGCTGCGGCGCCGAGCTCGATTACTGGTTCACCGACGAGCCGTACAAGCCGAGCGACAAGCCGCCGGCGCCGCCACTGACGCTCGCCGATCTGCCCAAGGCGTGCACGGCGGTGCTGAAGGCCGACTGAACCCTCGCCCCGGCTGCGCTCACTTGTGGATCGGGGGATCGGCGCGAGCGGCATTGATGCGCCAGAGCCTGGTCTCGGGCGAGCGCAACTTCGATGTTGCCCATCCTGGCATGCCGCCGCGCGTCATCGCGACCATAGCTTCCGGGAGTGGAGCATAAGACTTTCGGCCTACGCTTTGTTGCCCGATCGGCGATTGCCAACGCTGCCTCGGGCTGTAACCTGATGTACGTCCCTCGGGGAGGATCGCGGGACCAGAACGAGGGAGAAGCGACGTGAAGATCACTTCGGTGAAGACGGCGGCGACGAGCGGCCACTGCATGCATCTATGGGTCCGCATCGAGACCGACGCCGGCATCACCGGGCTCGGCGAATGCGTGCATGGCGGCTACCAGGCCATCGCCATCATCAAGGAACTGGAGGAACGGCTGATCGGCCGCGACCCCTTCGCCATCGATGCGATCTTCGAGGAAACCCGGCGCAGCCTGGTGTTCGAAGGCGGCTTCGCCGGCGCGCTGATCACCGCGCTCACCGGTATCGAAATCGCCCTCTGGGACCTGAAGGGCAAGGCGCTGAAGGTGCCGATCTACGAGCTGATGGGCGGCAAGTTCCGCGACGACATCCGCGTCTATTGCGACTGCGAGGTGTCGCCCGGCATGAACATGGACGAGGTGCAGGCCGAGGTCGACAAGGTCCTCGAAGCCGGCTTTTCGGCGCTGAAGGTCGATCTCGATATCCGCGCTTACGGCCACACCGGCACCGAGACCGGCTGGTACGAGAAGGACCGGTTCAACATGACTCCCAACAAGTGGGAGCATGACCGCATGGTGCAACTGGCCGAGATGGTGGTGAAAGCCGCCGGCAAGGAAGTCGAGGTCGCCTGCGACCTCCACACCCGGCTCGACAAGCACTCCGCCATCCGCCTCGCGAGGGATCTCGAGCACCTGCAGCTGATGTGGCTGGAAGAGCCGATCCCGCCCGAGAATATCGACGCCATGGCCGAGATCACCCGCTCGACCAGCGTGCCGATCTGCGGCGGCGAAAACCTCTATCTGCGCCATGGCTTCAGAAAAGTGTTCGAGCAGCAGGCGCTCGACATCATCATGCCCGATATCCCGAAATGCGGCGGGCTGTCTGAGTGCCGCAAGATTGCCGAGATGGCCGACCTCTATTCCATCCCGTTCGCGCCGCACAACGTATCGTCACCGATCGGCACGATGGCCTCGGCCCATGTCTGCGCTACGGTGCCCAACTTCCTCGTCCTCGAGTTCCACTGGTTCCACCGCGACTACTGGTCGACCATCACCGATGGCGGCGAGATCATCGAGAACGGGCGGATCAAGCTGACGGATCGGCCTGGGATCGGGCTGGAGCTGAACGAGGAGGTCGCAAGGCAGCACCAGTATCCGGGGACGACGTGGTTCGAGTGAGCCAGCCACGACGCTCGGAGCGCGTGACCACCCCCACCCTTGATCCCTCCCCACAATGGGGAGGGATACGCCGGCACCACAGCCAGCGGTTCTTTCTCTCCCTCCCCTTGATGGGGAGGGCAGCGCAGCTTGGCGGCTTTGCCGCCTAGCGAAGCTGGGTGGGGTGGGGCCCAATACGCCGGATAGAGACGGCCCCCTCCCGGCCTCCCCCATAAAGGGGGAGGTGAAGAGTCGAGGCTCGGTCTTCGATCGTGCCAAACACGCCGGCAGGGCACCTCCCCCTTTATGGGGGAGGCCGGGAGGGGGCCGTCTGCTTCAGTTAGCCACCCCTACCGCACCAAAGCCGGCCGCTTCGCGTCGAAGCTCCAGCCGCTGATCAGGTACTGCATCGCCGCTGCATCGTTTCGGCTGCCCGCCGGCAGCGAGCGATAGCGCTGGTGCGCCGCTTCGAGCTGCGCCTCGTCGATCTCCACGCCAAGCCCCGGTCGGTCCGGCACGGCGACGTGCCCGTCACGGATCAGCGGCGGCGTTTTGGTGAGCCGCTGCCCGTCCTGCCAGATCCAGTGGGTGTCGAGTGCGGTGATGCTTCCCGGTGCCGCGGCGCCGACCTGGGTGAACATCGCCAGTGAGATATCGAAATGGTTGTTGGAGTGGCTGCCCCAGGTGAGGCCCCAGCGCTGGCAGAGCTTTGCCACGTCGATCGAGCCGCGCGGTGTCCAGAAATGCGGATCGGCCAGCGGGATATCGACGCTGCCGAGCCTGATCGCATGTCCCAGCTGCCGCCAGTCGGTGGCGATCATGTTGGTCGCAACCTTTACCCCGGTGCGGAGCCGGAACTCCGCCAGCACCTCGCGGCCGGAAAAGCCGGCTTCCGCCCCGCACGGGTCCTCGGCATAGGCGAGGATCGGCTTCAGCCGGCTCGCGACCTTCACCGCTTCCTCGAGCGACCAGGCCCCGTTGGGATCGAGCGTCAGCCGGGCCTCGGGAAAGCGTTCGCCCAGCGCTTCGATCGCCTCGGCTTCCACCTCGCCTGCCAGTACGCCACCTTTCAGCTTGAAATCACGAAAGCCGTAACGCGCCTCGGCTGCCTCGGCGAGCCGCACGATGGCGGCGGGGGTCAGCGCCACCTCATCGCGTACCCTTTCCCAGTCGTCGCCGCTGGTTGCGGCGCGGTAGCCGAGCGGCGTCCTGGTCCGGTCGCCGATATAGAACAGGTAGCCCAGCATCTCGACGCGATCGCGCACCTGGCCGTCGCCGAGCAGCTCGGCCATCGGCACACCGAGAAACTGCCCCATCAGATCGAGCAGGGCGCACTCGAGCGCCGCCACCGCGTGGATGGTAATGCGAAGGTCAAAGGTCTGCGCGCCGCGCCCGCCGGCATCACGGCCGGCGAACGCCTCGCCCACCTGCCGCAGCACCGAACGATAGGCGCCGATCTCGCGCCCCACCACCAGCTCGCGGCTGTCTTCCAGCGTTCGTGCGATCGCCTCGCCGCCGGGGACTTCACCGAGCCCGGTACGGCCGGCGCTGTCGGTGAGGAGCACGATGTTGCGGGTGAACAGCGGGCCATGCGCGCCGCTGAGGTTCAGCAGCATGCTGTCCTCGCCGGCCACGGGGACGACACGGAGGGCGGTGATAGTGGGGGTGGCGGTCATTGGGAAGCTCGGTTGAACAGTTTGCCCCTCGCCCCCTTCAGGGGAGGGCAGCGAAGCTTGGCGGCTTGCCGCCTAGCGGAGCAGGGTGAGGGGTGCAGTCTCTCGGCATGCTGGCTTACCCAGCACGCCGCTACTGCTGCATCCCTCATCCGGCGCTGCGCGCCCCCTCCCGGCGAGGGCTGCGCCCTCGTCCCGTGCCCCTGAGGGGAGAGGGAAGTCAGTGCGCGTTACCCCTTCACCGCCCCCACGGTCAGCCCACCGACGAGGAAGCGCTGGGCGTACATGTAGAGCACCGCCACCGGGATAGCCGTCAGCAGCGAGGCGGCCATCAGTTCGCCCCAGGGCAGGATGTCGCCCACCACCATTGATTGGAGGCCGATCGGCAGCGTCCTGAGCGATTCCGAGGTGATGAACACGAAGGCGAACAGGAACTCGTTCCAGGCATTGGTGAAGGCGAACAGCGCCACCGACAGCAGTGCCGGCGCCGCCAGTGGCAGGGTGATGCGGATGAAGGCGTAGAGCCGGCTCGCCCCGTCGATCATCGCTGCTTCTTCGAGTTCCACCGGGATCGAGCGGAAATAGCCGATCAGCACCCAGGTGGCGAAGGGGACGAGGAAGGTCGGGTAAGTGGTGAGCAGTGCGCCATAGCTGTTGATCAGCCCCAGGTCGCTCAGAGTCTGGTAGAGCGGGATGAAGATCAGCGTCCCCGGCAACAGGTAGGTGATGAGAATTGCCGTGGTCAGCAGCCCGGCGCCGAGGAACTTCAGCCGGGTCAGCGCATAGGCGGCGAGCGCCGCGATCGCCACCGAGATAATGGTGCTGAGCGCCGCGATCAGGATCGAGTTGCCGAGCCAGTGCAGGAACGGCGAACCGAACAGCAGCTCCTGGTACTGGTTGAGCGTCGGCGGGTCGGGCCAGAAGATCGATTGCCGCTGGCTGATCTGCGTTGTGGTTTTGAACGAGGTGATCAGCACCCAGTAGAACGGGAACAGCACGAACGCCATGATCGGCAGCAGGATCAGAATGCGAATGCCGATCCCCATGCGTTCGCGGCCCTGCGGCTTGAACACCGGCTTCTCGGTCGAACCGGTCATCCGCTTGCGCAGCGCCCGACCCACCTGTTCGATGCCGCGGTTCAGCATGTCGAACGGCCAGAAGAAGACGTCGAGCACGGCGCTGAACAGCCGGCCGAAGAACTTGCCGATGCCAAGACCCTTCTTTTGCACCCCGGCGGCGCGCTCGTCGTGCCGCATGTACTTGGAGAGCAGGTAAATCAGGAACGCCATCAGCGGCGCCACGGAGAGCGCGATGGCGCTGCCCGGGCCGTACTGCAGGGAGCCGATGGCCTTTTCGTAGGCAAGGATCGAGTAGAGCCGCGTCGCGCCGCTCGGCCCGCCGCCGGTCATCAGGAAGATCAGCCCGAACTGGTTGAAGGTGGAAATGAAGCTCAGCAGCAGCACCACGAGGATAACGTAGCGCATGCCGGGGAGCGTGATGTAGCGGAAGCGCTGCACGGCGTTGGCGCCGTCGACTTCCGCCGATTCATAGAGCTCGGTATCGATCGCCTTGAGGCCGGCGAGCAGCAGCAAGGTGAAGAACGGAATGCCCTTCCAGACGTTCACCGCGATGACACTGCCCAGCGCCAGGTTCGAATCCGACAGCCAGCCGAGTGGCTTGTTGATGATGCCGGCGCCCTGCAGGATCGGGTTGAGGCCACCGAACAGCGGGTCGTAGATCGACTTCCAGGCCAAAGCCGTGACGATCTCGGGGACGATCCATGGCAGCAGCATGATCGCCGACATCAGGTTGCGCCACGGCAACTTGGAATGCAGGATCATGGCGATGGTCATGCCGGTGACGAACTTGATCGAGAGCGACCAGAAGGTGAAATTGATCGTGTTCGAGAGGCTCAGCAGGTAGTCGGAATTGGTATAGAGCCGCTGGTAGTTCCTCAGGCCCACCTGCACCGTGTCGCCGGTGTTGAAATTGAAGGTGGTCATCGACATGAGGATGGCGCTGATGAAGGGCCAGAAGATCAGCCCCGCCATCAACAGGACCATGGGCAGGACGAACAGGTAGGCGATCCTCCAGTCGCGGCCCAGGATATTCTTGAGCTTGAACCGCGGACGCGCGGCAGTGGTGGTGCCGGCAACGGGCATATCGAGAGTAATGCGCTTGTCCATGGTCAAGCTCCTTCCAGCTGAAGCGCCCGAGAAAGCTGGGCGCAGGAGTTGGGCACGACCTGGCAGCACGACGTGGTTGCCTTGGCCGGCACGGGATGGCCGAGGGCGAGCGTAGCCCGCCCCCAGCCAGGAAGCATGGCAGCCTTAGGGCTGCATGATTCCGCCTTCCTCGAAGAGGTCACGCATCTTCTGGTGCGCATCCTTGACGGCATCGGCCGGCGCCATGCGGCCGGAGATGACGTTGCCGACCGACTGCTCGAGCACGCCCTGGGCGCGGATCGCATCGACACCGGCATTCGGGTTCGCCGGCCAGGACTGGCCGAGGAACGGATCCGTGACGTCGACCGCCTGCTTGATCGTCGCCAGGTTCGGCTCTGCCGCCAGCAGTTCGGGCGTCCACAGGTTCTGGTAGGCGGGCGTGAACAGCACGCTGCCCAGGGCCGCGATCTTGCCGAAGTTGGCCGGATCGAGCAGGTTCAGCGCCAGTTCCTTGGCAAGCGCCGCGTTCGGTGCGCCCTTGAACACGGTCATCCAGCCGCCGACATTGCCGCCGTCGCGGCTGTCGCCGTTGAGCGCCGCCGGTGCCTGCAGCAGCAGGGTGTTGGCATAGACAGGATTGCCGTCGCGCTTCGCCTGCGCGTAGATCGAGAAGGCGTTCTGGGTAAAGCCGATCTGGCCCGCCAGGTACGCTTCGTTGTTGCCGGTGTCGTTCCAGCTCTCGACACCCGGCGGCAGCATGGCGGCATACTTGCCATTGCGGTCGTAGGTTTCGCGCAGGAACTCGAACGCCGCCACCGTCTCCGGCGAGTCGAACGTCACCACCTGGCCGGTCTCGTCGGTGAAGTGGCCGCCGAAGGCCTGCACCGTCGCGATCAGGAAGCCGAAGCCGTCACCGGACTGGTTGGGGGTGAAGCCCCAGCCGTAGAAGTCGGGTCCCGAAATGGCGAGCGCCGCCTCGCGGCGATCGACGATGGTCTTGAGCGAGGCCGGGTCGATACCCTTTTCCTTGAGCTTGTCGCCACGCGCATAGTAGCCGGTGGTGGTGCCGATCAGCGGCACCGCCCACCACTTGCCATCGATCTGTGCGGTCTTGGCGGCGTTCAGGCCCGGCATGATGTCGCCGTAGCGCTTGACCGCTTCGTCGACCACGTCGGTCATGTCCTCGACCAGGTCGAGCAGGTGCAGTTGCGAGATCGACACGTTCGACGTGTAGGCGAAATCCGGCGGGTTGCCGGCCTTCACCGCCGCCGTCATCTTGCCCATGAAGTCGCCGAACGACTCGGGGTTGGTGGTCGAGATGTCGAGTTCGACGTTCTTGGCATCGGCGAAGGCCTGGACGGTGTCGCGGAACGCCGTTTGTGCCGCTTCGAAATATTCGGTGCGGTGGATGACGGTCAGCTTGCCGGAGCCGCCGACGGGCAGGGCCTCGTCAGGCGCGGGCGCCGCGTCCTGTGCGAAAACCGGAAAGCCGCTCCCCGCGGCGATAAGTCCGGCGCCGGTAGCAACACTCCCCCTCAGGACGTCGCGACGGCTCAACTTCTTGATAGTCATGGTAGTTTCTCCTCCTCGTCGTTTGGGCAGTCTCTCCTAGTCACGGCTCGTCGGCGGCTCTCACGTCCACCTTGTATGACAACACCTGCACCATTGAACAGATTTCGCTCTGCTGCAACACGTACCTCACGGTTCGGCTCTTGAGACCTTGCGGGGCCCCCACCCATTGCCTACCTTGTGCACAGGCATCGCGTCCGGCCAAAAGCCCGGCGCCCGCCGGTTTCCGCAACTCCAGGACAAGAGCATGGATATCGATCCGACCTTGCGGTCAGTCGTGGCCGTCCGATCCACCATCCCCGACGACGCCTTCACTGCGGCCGGCCTCGGCACGCTGCGCGAGGGTAGCGGCGTGGTAATCCGCGAGAACGGCCTGGTGCTCACCATCGGCTATCTGATCACCGAAGCCGAAGAGGTGTGGATAACTACCCCGGACGGCCGGGTGGTCGCCGCCCACGCCCTCGCCTACGACCAGGAAACCGGGTTTGGCCTGGTGCAGGCGCTCGGGCCGCTCGACCTGCCGGCGCTCGAGCTCGGCAGTTCGGCCGACGCCCAGCTCGGCGACGCGGTGGTGTTTGCCGATGGTACTGGCCGCTCGATCCGCGCCACCATCGTCGCCAAGCAGGAGTTCGCCGGCTACTGGGAATACCTGCTCGACGAAGCCATCTTCACCGCACCGGCGCACCCCTCGTGGGGCGGTGCGGCGCTGATCGGCGCCGATGGCAAGCTGCTCGGCGTCGGCTCGCTCCGCCTGCAGATGATGCGGGCTGGCGAAACCGCCGATATCAACATGGTGGTCCCTATCGACCTGCTGCGCCCGATCCTCGACGACCTGTTGACCCGCGGCGAGGTCAACCGGCCACCCCGACCTTGGCTCGGGGTATTCTCGGCCGAGAGCGACGGCGAAGTGGTGGTGATGAGCGTCGCCGATGGCGGCCCGGCCGCCAAGGCCGGTCTGCGCCAGGGCGACGTGATATCCGATGTGCGCGACAGCGAGGTCGAAAGTCTCGCCGATTTCTATCGCAAGGTATGGAGCAGCGGCCCCGCCGGCGCCGAGTTCCCGATGCGCGTGGTGCGCGATGGTCGCGATACCTGGGTCCGCATCAAATCCGCCGACCGCAACAGTTTTTTGCGCAAGCCGCATCTGCAGTAGGGCATTCGGTGGGGCAGGCAATTGGCCTCTCGCTCAGTACCCGCCAACCCCTCACCCGTCTCGGCCTGACGGCCGATCCACCCTCTCCCCGACGGGGAGAGGAATAGGGGTGATCACGGCGCTATCCAGATTCTTCTCCCCGTCGGGGAGAAGGTGGCCCGAAGGGCCGGATGAGGGGTAAGCCACGATGGTTTTGGGGGCAGAGCTGAAGTTAGCCACTGCCCCCCAAGTCAGTTGATAGTCGGGAACTTCAGTCCCGGCCGCAGCGGCCGCAGCGGCTCGCGTTCCAGGGTTGGTGCCTCACACGCCCCCGGTTTGCCGGTCGTCGGCGGGATACAGACGCATTGACCGCGGCGCAGCCGGCTATCGTCCGGACAGGCTGGGGTCTGTTCCTCGACGATATCCGGCCGGCAGTTGCCGGGCTTGCCGCTGGTACCGGGCAGGCAGACGCACTGGCCGCGGCGCAGGCGGCTATCGTCCGGGCAAGTCGGCTCCTCGATCACTTCAGGCCGGCAATTGCCGGGCTTGCCGAGGGTTCCCGGCAGGCAGACGCATTCCCCACGGCGCAGCCGGCTGTCGTCCGGGCAGACCGGCTCGACCACTTCGGGCCGGCAGTTGCCGGGCTTGCCGATCGTGCCCGGCAGGCAGACGCATTCGCCGCGACGCAGCCGGCTGTCATCGGGGCAGATCGGCTCGATCACTTCGGGCCGGCAATTGCCCGGCTTGCCGATCGTTCCTGGCAGGCAGACGCATTCGCCCCGGCGCATGCGGCTGTCATCCGGACAGGTCGGCTCCTCGACCACGTCCGGACGGCATTTGCCGGGGTTGCCATGCGTGCCGGGCTTGCAGACGCATTCGCCATTGACCAGCCGGCTGTCGCGGAAGTCGCAACTCGGCGTCGACTGGATCGGCTTGCACTTGCCCGGATCGCCGCGCGTGCCCGCGTCGCACACGCACTTGCCGGCATCGTTCAGGTGGCTGTCGGCGGGGCATTTCGGCGCCGTCGGCCGCGGCTTGGCGCATTGCTTGCCGTTCCATTGCGTGCCGGCCTCGCAGCAGCCGCCATTCGGCATCACCTGCCTGGTTGGACACTGTTCCGGCTCGGGTTCAGCACCGCGTCGGCAGACGCTGGCCGGCAGTTGCGCCGCCGCCGAGGCGGTGTATTGCACCCCCTCGTCGCTATGCAGCACCGCCGCCGAGATGGAGGCGTTGACCGTGTTGACGATGTTGCACTGGCCCGCCACCGCCACCTCGGTGGGGATGTGGATGGTAATCGTCATCTCGGTGTACTTGCCCACCGGGATGGTCTTGAACGTCGACGAGCAGTGCATGTCGTTGTCGGTCGTGGGCACGCAGGCCCAGTTGCTGGAGGAGACAAAGCTCGTCCCGTCCGGCAGCAGCTCGTCGACCTCGACCGTGCCGATATAGGGGTCGGGTCCGGTCGAAGTGGCTCGGACGGTGAACGTCGCGTCGTAGCCGTCGCCGGCTTTGACCGTCTTGATCGCCGTCTTGGTCAGCTTGAGGCTGGGCGGATCGCAATAGACCGCGACCGGCCCCGGCCCCAGGTTGATGAACAGCTGCGGCACTTTCTGGGTGGCCTGGGCGAGGTAGCCCGGGTCGCCGCCGGAGGGCGGGTTGGTGATCAGCACGGTGTTGATCACGTTGCAGTCGGCCAGCGTCACGCTGTTGGGATTGACCGTCGTCGTCGCCTGGAAGCTCCAGTTCGACAGCGAAGGCAACGCCGCCGGACGGGTGCAGAGCCATTGATCGACCCCGGCGGGCACACAGGCCGCCCCGGAGAACGTCGTCGGCTTGTCGTTGAAATCCCGCACCTGAATGGGCCCCGGCTGCGGGCCACCGCCATAGTTGAACACGGTGATGTCGAAGTCGCAGAGCCAGTTCTCGCTGGAAGGATCCGAGGCACAGCCCGTGGCGGTCTTCTGGATGTTCAGCTTGGGCGCGCCCGGTGCGATGCAGGCGGGATTGGGCAGAATCTGGCCGACCGTGTCGGAATCGTTGCCGCCAGGATTTTGCGGCGAACCAGGGTTCGGGGCGAGGATCGACAGGTTGTTGGTCACCGAGCAGACGCCCGGCCCGTCCGGAATGAAGGTGTGGAACGGCACGACGATGGGCGTGCCCGGATTGATCCCTACGGCTCCCGGCGGCGTACAGGTGGTCACAGCCGCCCCGGTGCAGAATGGGTACATCAGGGTGAGGAAGTTGGTCGTCACCCCCGCCGAACTGTCGACGAACGACAGCGGCCCGAGATAGGGGTCGGTGCCGACATTGCTGATGGTCATCCGCCACTGGCAGAGATAGCCGTTCACCCCATAGAAGAAGGGCGAGCAGCCGAGCGCGGTCTTGTGCATCTTGAGGTCGATATCCTGCGCCGGCCCGGCACAGGCCGGATCGGGGATCGGCGCGGTGACCGCGTCGAAGTCGTTGCCGGGCAACAGGTTGGTCGGCGACCCGCCTATGGGCGTGGCGATATTGGCCTTGTTGTCGAGGCCGCAGAGCGCCGGCAGGATGCCCTTCGGCACATGCGAGGTGACGAGGAACCCCGAGGTCCACCCGGGCGGCACGTTCACCGGCGGCGCCAGGATGTTACAAGTCAGCACCGGCCCGGCCTGGGCGCAGGCCCAGGGGCCCAGCGTCGTCGTCGGAGCATTGAGGCCCAGCGTGTCGGTGACGGTGATCGGCCCGGAATAGTTGCCCGGCCCGGCATTCTGCACCAGCACCACGTATGAGCAGTTCCAGGTCGCGCCGCCATCGGCACAGCTTGGCGCCGCAATCTTTTCGAGCACCAGGTCGCTGCCCGGCACCGCAAAGCAGCCGGGCGCCTTGATGCCGGCCACGCCGATATTGAAATCGTCGCTCGGATCGTCATCACCGCCCCAGAACCAGTCGAGTTCGGCCGCATTGGCGAGGTGGCAATAGTTCACCAGCGCCTTGGGCAGCTTCACCACCTCGTGCAGCACCACGCCGTCGCCGGGGTAGAGCAGCACCGGGCCGGTGACGCACTTATAGGCCGTCGGCCCGGTCGGGCCGCACGACCATGGCGGCTGCGGCCAGAAGCTCATGCCGGCGCCGGGATTGTTGGCCGGCAGGTGGTCGTTGACCACCACCGGTCCCCAATAGGGTTCGCTGCCGGTGTTCTCGACCCGGATGGTGAAGTTGCACCACCAGTCGGCGCCACCGTCGAAGCAGAAGAAGGGCTTCGCCCATTTCTCCAGCGTCAGGTTGTTGAACTGCGGCTCATCGGGCAGATCCGGTTCGTCTTCGTCCGGCTCGTAGCTCGGCGGCAGGTAATCCGGCGGCGGCGCGGCCGGCGGCGGAACGTAGGTGGCCGGCGCACTCTCGCACACCTGCCAGATGGCGGCCGCGCCGACATGCCCCTGTGCGGTAGCCTGATCGTCATCGGTATTGCCGTCATAGTCGGCGAAGAATGATAGGGTCGGCGGGTCGTTCTGCGGCCGCGCCAGCGCCAGGGCATTGCCCTGCAGGCCATGCACCTGGGTCGGCGGATCGAGCGGTGCGTCGACATTCAGGTTGTCGCGCAGCGCGTCGCCGGTCGACCACAGGTAGGCGCTGCAGGCGCCGCCCAGCGTTCCGGATTCCTCATCGAAATCCGGTCCTAGCGCGATACCGCCCGAGGCGTTGCTGCCCTCCGGCGCCATGCCGATGGCATAGCTGTCGGGGGTCTCCACCCAGGTGCCCGGCGTCGTCGGATCATCGGGGAATTCGCGCTCGTAGCGCACCACCGACGAAGTCTGCGCTTCGGCGAATACCGAATAGTCGTAGCTGCCGGCCTGCGGGCCGCGCTGCGCCAGGATCATTCGTCCCTGCGGATCGAAGGCGATGCTGGCGATCTCGTTGCTCGAGGGCAGGTCGGCGATATCGAGCTCCCAGCGCGCCGCACCGAAGCTGCCATCGGCATTGATGCGCACCGACCAGATCTGCGCCGCGACGGCATAGAACAAACGCCCGCCGCTGACCGCGAGGCCGAACACCTTGCGCTCCGGCTGGGTAAAGCCCCAGGTCGCCGGATCCTCGCTGTTGAACGCCGGATCGGTGATGGCCATGGCGCTGCCGTCGTCCGCCACCGGTTCGAGCTCATGCGTCGGCCGTCCGACGACGCCATGGTCGAAAGTGTCGAGGATGATGCCATCTGCCGCCAGCCGGTAGATCAGGCCGGTATCGAGGTCGGACACGAAAAACTGCGCGCTGGCCGGGTCGTACACCAGGCTGCCCAGGCCGGCGCCGCTATTGGCGGCGATGGTGCTGAACAGCGAGATCTCGCCGGAGCTGCCATCCACCTTCCAGATCGAGCCGGGATAGCCCTCCACGCCGCCGGCGGTGCCCCATTGGCCGGGCATGAAGCTGGCCTCGGGCGCCCCGAGCTTGCTGCGCATCGGGTTGCCGTCGGCATCCGGCACGACGATGTTGAGCCCGAACGCCGAACTCGCCGCGAGGTAGATGTTGGGCGCCGCCGCGCCGCTGAACTCGGGCGCATCGTCGAGCGCCACCCCGAATACCTGCCCGACATCGGCGGCGGTTGCCGAGAATACCGGCTCAGCCGGGATCAACTGCCCGGTCGGCGGTCCATCCGGCTGCAGGTGCTGGATCACCATCGAGCGGCCCGCCGGATCGATGAAGGTGTAGTCGAGCGGGTCGGCGCCGGCCGGTGGCGCCTCCGGCGGCACGACGCCGGCAAAGCCGGTCACCACAGGCTCGCCGGGCGCAAAGATCGCCTCGTCAGCCGCCCCGGCAGCCGTTGCCAGCAATGTCGTGGAAGCGATGAGTGCCGCGGCAAGTGCGCCGACGAACTGATTCCGACTGATCCGCAGACCGCAAAACGACGTCATGGCCTCTCCTCGCCATTACGCCCCTAGGCTCACGCGCCGTCCCTGTCGCGTGCACTCCGCCCAACGACAATAACACGACAGGAAGCCGACGGCACTAGTCTTGTTAAGTCGAGGGGCCGGCGGCTGGTTGTTGTGCCGCCGGCCCGTCTATTGCTTCAGCCACGATGGCTTTTGACAATCTTGAGCACCACCACGCCAGCCGATAGCGCAATGGCGATGCCCATGGCCGGGTGCAGCATCGAGGACATGCTCGCCTCGGGATTGGAGCGCAGCAGGTACTGCACCAACGGGATGGCGTAGAGCAGGGCAGTCAACCCGCTCCACCAGCGCAGCGCGCGAACCCGCTTGTCGGTCCACGTGCCCCAGGTCATGAGCGCGATTGGCACAGCGGCGATAAAGGCCCAGCCGGTCAGCACCAGCACGGGGGCGACAATGGCGGACCAAGTGACGTAGCGCGGCGCAAGCTTGTGCGACCTGTCCTTGGGCGGGGCGGTGAAGTTGTCGGTGGTCATTGCTTGTACTCCTTGGCTTTGAGGAAGGCGCACCGGCACGCCATCGCGCCGGTGCTTTGAAGATCACTGGCGCGCGGCGAGGGCGGCGATCAGGGCGCCGAGCAGCGCCAGTCCGGCGGCGCCGAGATAGGCTGCCGAGTAGCCGCCGGCGAGCGCAGTGATCTCGTCGGCCCCATTGGCGCCGAGGCCGTCGGTCATGGTGGTCGCCAGCGTGAACAGCAGGGCAAGGCCGAGGGCGCCGCCGATCTGCTGGCTGGTGTTGACCAGCCCGCTGGCGAGCCCGCTATCGGCTTCGCTGACGCCTTGCACCGCCAGTTCGGTGCCGGCAATGAACGCCCCGCCCAGCGCGGCGCCGATGATGATCGTCGGGCCCAGCAGGTGCAGCACGAAATCGGCGCCAACCGGCGCCAGCGCCAGCCAGGCAAGGCCGGCCGCGAGAATGACCAGCGACACCGCCAGCGTCCGGGCCGAACCGAACTTGGCCAGCACCGGCGGCAGCGCCCCAGCGGCAACGATCAGCGCCAGGGCCAGCGGTACCTGGGTGATGCCGGTCAACATCGCGTCGTAACCGAGGACGTTCTGCATGTGCAGCGACAGGACGAAGAACAGCCCGACCACCGCGCCGCCGATCAGCAGCACCGCAAGGTTCCCCAGCGTCACCGAGCGGCTGGCGAAGATGGCAAACGACACCAGCGGCTCGGGTGAACGAAGCTCGATAACGGCGAACAGCCCGAGCAGCGCAACGCCGGCAGCACCAAGCCCCAAAGTCACCGGCGACAGGAAGCCGACTTCGAGCACCATCGAGAACGCCGCCACCAGCGCCACGACCCCAAGCGTAATGGTGATGGCGCCGGGCAGATCGAGCCGCACCTTGCTGGTCACCACGTCGCGGCTGAGCAGCGCCGGGATCGCACCCAGAACGACGAGGCCCACCGGCACGTTGATGAAGAAGATCGCCGACCAGCCGATGCTGGCGGTGAGTATGCCGCCCAGCAGCACCCCGGCAACGCTGCCAAGTCCGGCGACGGCGCCCCATATGCCGAGCGCCTTTCCGCGCCCATCCGTCGCCGGGAACAGTTGCATCAGCAGCGCCAGCGCCGCCGGCGCCAGCAGCGCTGCCGAGGCGCCCTGCACGGCCCGCGACATGAGCAGCATCGGGCCATTGATCGAGAACCCGGCGGCGAGCGATGCGGCGATGAAGCCGAACACGCCGGCGAGAAAGATGGTGCGGTGCCCATAGCGGTCGGCCAGCCGGCCGCCCAGCATCAGCAGCCCGCCAAACGGCAGCACATAGGCGGTGATCACCCAGGTGAGGAGGTCCGGGTCGAGACCCAGCCCGGCCCCCAGGCTGGGCAGCGCGATGTTGACGATCGAGGCATCGAGCACCACGAGGAACTGCGCCAGCGCCAGGAAGGTCAGGGCCAGCCAGCGATTGCGGCTGCGCTCGGGGGCCGCCGTCTCGGCGGCGGTTGCGGCAACGGTGGACATCAAACTGTTCTCCTACGAGATAGAGTGAGTAATCACTCACTTGTTGGCTTCAAGAAATGACGCCTTGTTCCCGCTCAGAAGCGGGGGGCAGGGCGTCACGAGTGGACGTCACGTCTTGGCCGGTGAACCGGCAGGTCAAAGCGCCGGCGCGTGCCGGATGTTGCGGGCCAGCAGGCGAGCCCAGTCTTCGCCGAGGTCGTAGATATCGGCGGTGGTGATCAGGTGGCAGAGCTGGCCGAAGGCGATGAAGCGCTGCACCGCTTCGTCGCTGGCGCCGGTGCGCTGCTTCACATAGCTGACGATGCGCTTGAGCCCGCTGCGCAGCACCTCGCGGATGGCGGGCACGTCCGAAGCGCTCTGCGCATGCACCTGGATCATCAGCATCTTGCGATCGGCGATCAGTGCGGCGTAGCCATCGCCCATGGCGTAGAGAATTTCGTCTGGCGTGCCGTTGACGACAGTCTGCGCGCTCGCTTCCAGCACCGCCTCGATCCGGGTGAAGCAGCGCTCCACCGCGGCAACGAACAGCTCTTCCTTGGTCGGGTAAAGCTTGAACACGTAGGCCTGGCTGATCCCGGCCCCGGCCGCTACTGCCGTCACCGGCGTCGCCTGGAACCCGGCATCGGCAAACGCCACCAGCGCCGCCTCGACGATGGCTTCTCTGCGGGTGTCCGCATCGGACAGGTTGGTGCGCGTGTACTTCATGGTGAGTGAGTGCATACTCACTAGTTGCAAAGATGTCAACCGGAAACAATCCGCGGCGGGAGACGCATCGAAACGACGCGCTCGCCCGTTCAGCACCAAACTCATGGTGAGGCTCTGATGTCCAGCAACGACGGAATCGCCGACCGACTGAACCACTTCGGCCGCAATATCGAGCGCTGGCGCACCGAAGCCGCGCGGCTGACCCTGCTCGCTGCTCGGGCGCGCCAGCAGAAGCCCGACGACAGGCAACTGATCGATCTCGAGGAAACGGCAACCGCCATATATGCCGATATCACCGAGTTCCAGCGCACCGTCGACGAGATCGCCGCCACCAGTCCGGCGGCGGCGGCGCAACTCGCGCCGGTCAGTGACGCCATTCACCTGGTGCTGCTGGAGATCACCGAACTGGGGATCAAGCTCTACAGCTCCCGCACCGAATTGCCGGAAGTGAGCTGACTGCGGCTCCGTGCTTGGTTGACCAAGGCAACGAGCCTGCAGGCCTCAGTGGCCGGAAATCTCCGCGAGGATCCCCTTGGTCAAGCTCCCGGTCGCCGGGTAAAGCGGAATCAGGCACGCCTGCAGCGCGTGATAGATGTCGCCCTTGCCGCCAAACAACGTGTAGCTCGGCTTCAGGTCCTCGGTCAGCTGCTCATGCCAGCCGCCATTGGTGTGATCGATGAAAGCGCTCTCGATCACGTCCCAGATGTGGCGGTACCACTCCTCGTGGAAAGCGCTCGGCCGGTGCTCGCAGAGGAATGCCGCGGCGCCCACGCCTTCGGAGGCCGGCCACCACAGCTTGTCGCGCATATCCGGCTGGTCGTTCCAGTCGAGGTTATAGAAGAACCCGCCCTTGTCCTTGTCCCAGCCGAGCGTGATCGACTGCTTGAACAGCGCTTCGGCCGCGTCGGGCATCCAGGCGTGCTTCTTGCCGCCGAGCGCCCAGAGCTGCAGCACCAGCCGCGCCCATTCCAGCCAGTGGCCGGGCGTCGTGCCGGGCGGCCGGAACATCTGGTCGCCCAGATAACCCTTGTCGACCTGCCAGTTGCCGTCGAAATGCTCTGCAACGCGGAAGCCATTCTCACCGGCCTTGCGCCGGATGATCAGGTCGGCGATCCGCTCGGCCTTGTCGAGATAGCGCGACTCGCCGGTCGCCTCGAACGCTGCCATCAGCGCCTCGGTCAGGTGCATGTTGGAGTTCTGCCCGTGGTATGGGGCGATCACCGACCAGTCGGCGTTGAACTCCTCGGCAATGGCGCCGTGCTGCTCTTCCCAGAACCTGGTCTCGAGGATCTCGGTCACATCGGCCAGCATCTTGTCGGCGAGCGGATGCCCGAGCAGGTTGGCGCTGGAGGAAGCCAAGAGCACGAAGGCATGGCCATAGCCCTGCTTCCGCCCGTCGCGCGGCCCGTCATTATCGACCGTCCAGAAATAGCCGCCGGCCTTCGTATCGCGGTGACGTTCCCACAGGAACTGCATGCCGTGGTCGACGATCTGGTCCGAACCCGGCCGCCCAAGCAGGCTGCCGATGACGAAGCAGTGCACCATGCGCGCCGTCGAGTGGATGCCCCGCACCGGGTTGGCAGTGTTGAGCGGCCGGCCGGTCGGATCGAGATCGAAGAAGCCGCCCTGCGGGTTGAACGCCCGATTCTGGAAGAACCCGAACAGCCCGTCCGCCTGCTCCAGGAGCCAGCGCCGGTGGTAACTGCGGTTGCGCCAGGGTTGGGTGGTCGTCGCCGGCATGTTCAGCTCCCTCTGGAGCGCTTTCAGGAAAAGTTGCAGACTTTTCCGGTTCGAAAGCGCGACAAATCAAAGTCGTGTTTGCACTGTTTCTACCCAGCGGGCAGCGCAGCGTCGAGCGCTACCATACGAGCATGGATCGTTGGCGGTATGCTCGAACTGGCGCGATGTTCGATTCCCACCGGCTGTCATCCCTGCGAAAGCAGGGACCCATGCATCAGCTGGCGCGGGCGGCGAGTTGGTCCCTGCTTTCGCAGGGATGACACCGAGCTTGGGGCTCTGCCGGTCGTCGGAATGACGGAATGCCCTAGGCCTCGAGCCGCGCCCGGAGCGCTGCCTTGGTCGCGTCGTCAGCGAAGGCCCGCCCGATTGCCGCGAGGTTGGCCGCTCGGAACTGCGCTGCGTCCCAGCCGAACACCTGCTGCAGCCGATCATACTCCTCGGTCAGCGTCAGGTCGGTCGGGCCGCGCGCATCGGTATTGATCCCCACCGAAACGCCGCGCCGCACCAGTGCGTCCACCGGATGATCCTCGTAGCGGTCGAACACGTCGATCTGGATGTTGCACGAGGGGCAGACCTCGAGATGCACGTCGCGCTCGAGCAGCAGCGCGATCACCGCGTCATCCTCGATCGAGCGCACCCCATGCCCGACGCGGCGCACGCCCAGCTGCTCCACCACCTCGCGCACCTTCTCGGCGCCGCCCGCCTCGCCGGCATGCGCGGTGACGTTGAGCCCACGCTCGGCCGCCTTGCGAAACACCGGGATATGTTCGCCGAGCCCGAAGCCCGTCTCATCGCCGGCGAGGTCGACGCCACCGACGCCATCTGTCCGATACTTCTCGGCGATGCGCACCAGGTCGAGCCCCTGTGCCGTGTCGTCCGGCCGGAGCGTACAGAGGATCAGCCGGGCCTCCACCGGATAAGTCTTTCGTCCTTCGACCAGCGCCGCCAGCACCGTCTCCACCACCTCGTCGGTCGTAAGCCCGGTCTGTCGATGCAACTGCGGCGCGAAGCGGATTTCGGCATAGATCACCCCGTCCTCGCTGAGCTGCCGCATGAGGTCGATGGTCGACACCGTCAGCGCCCGACGGCTCTGCAGCAGCGCCAGTGGCGGCGCGAGATAACGGAAATAGTCGACGAGGTTGACGCATTTGCGCGGCGCGAGGAATTCCGCGCGATAGCGCTCCGGCGTCACGCTGGGGTCGAGCGCATGCACCGAGGCAAAGCTCATTGAGCAGTCGAGGTGGAGATGCAGTTCCACCTTGGGCAGCGCCCTGAGTTCGTCGCGCGTCACTATCCCCTCCCGGTCAACCCTTGATGCCGGCGCTCGCCAGGCCCTGCACGTAATAGCGCTGCAACGGCAACAGCAGCGCGATCGGAATGAGCGCAGTGATCACCGATACTGCGAAAAGCTGGTTCCAGATCGTCTGGTATTGCTGCTGGAAGGCCGCCATGCCGACCTGGATCACCTTGAACTGCTGGCTCGGCATGGCGAGCAGCGGCCACAGGAACGCCTCCCACTGGAAGACGAAGAGCAGCAGCCCGGCGCTGATGCAGGTCGGGATCGAGAGCGGAACGTAGATGCGGACGAGGACATCGAACCAGCTGGCGCCATCGAGCTTGGCCGCCTCGAGGTAGTCCTTCGGGACTTCCTTGAAGAACTGGTAGAACAGGAACACCGCCAGCCCGTTGGCAACACTGGGAACGATCAACGCTGCCACGTTGTCGAGCCAGCCCAACTGCAGCGTGACGGTGTAGAGCGGCAGCGCGATCGCTTCGAAGGGCAGCATGAAGCTGATGATGATCAGCGTCAGGATGGCGTTCTTGCTCTTGAAGTCGAACACCGCGAATGCAAAGCCGGCCATGCCGTTGACGATCAGTCCGCCAATCATCGTGACGATCGCGACGAACATCGTGTTGGCGATGATCAGGCCGAAGCCGCGGTCGAACACCCCCTGGTAGGCCTCGAGCGAGAATGGCGAGGGGATCAGCGCCTTGGCGGTGAACGGGAAGATATCGGCAAAGACTTCGGTGTTGGGGCGAAGCGACGAGACGATCGCCCACCACAGCGGCAAGACGAAGATGAACGCGATGGCGAGATAGGCGGCGTGCTTCAGGCCGAAGCCGATGCCCTTCTTGAGCGCGTGCGGGGTGCCGTGCATCATTTCTTCTCCGGCTTGCCGTTGAGCAGGCGGAACTGCAGCCCGACGATGACGAGGAGGATGGCAACCACCACGACGATGATCGACATCGCGCGGCCCATGTCGCCGAAGATGAAGCCCGACTTGAAGGCCTCGTACATCAGCACGTTCGTGCTGTCGGCCGGCCCACCCTGGGTGATCATGAAGATGGGGGCGAACAGCAGGAAATTGATCGAGACGTCGGCAACCAGCACGAAAAGCAGCGTCGGCTTGAGCAGCGGAATGGTGATGAAGATCAGGCGCTGCCAGGCTCGCGCGCCGTCGATCCTGGCTGCGTCATAGATCTCGGGCGAAATGTTCTGCAGCCCGCCGATGATGAAGATCATCCAGTACGAGATGCCCTTCCAGGTGGCGATGGCGATGATCGAATAGAGCGCCAGGCTCTCCGAGGTCAGCCAGGGCTGGCCGGGAATGCCGGCAATGTTGAGCACGCCGTTGGCGAGCCCATCCGGGCTCAGCATGATGCGCCAGATGATCACCGCGGTGGGCAGCGACACCCCGATGGGGATGAGGAAAAGCACCCGATAGAACGCCACGCCCTTGAACTTCTGCACGTAGAGCAGCGCCAGCCCCAGCGCGAGCGCGATCTGGATCGGGTTGATCAAGAGGTTGAACCACAGCGTCACCTGCAGCGATTTCCAGAAGGCGGAATCGGTGAACAGCGCCACGTAGTTGTCGAGCCCGACAAACACCTGGTTGCCGCGCAGCATGTTGAAGAAGCTGTCGCTGACCGCCAGCGCGATCGGATAGAGCCGGAACACCACGAGCCCGACCAGCGCCGGCGCCAGCAGCACCGCGAGCAGGAAAAGGGGAGTTTTGCTTCTGACCATTGTGGAGCGGTTCACCGGGTGAATGGAGGCGTAGGCACGATTGTTGAGGCAGTCGCCTTCTCCCCATGTGGGAGAAGGTGGCCGAAGGCCGGATGAGGGGTCCGCGCAACGAAGTGTAGCGAGACCGGAGCGAAGCGACGGGCTACCAGTACGCGGAGAGATACCCCTCATCCGCCCTTCGGGCACCTTCTCCCACAAGGGGAGAAGGCACTCCGTCACTGGCCGGCAACTTGTCGCCCACGATAGACTACTGCGCCACGCGCGCCGCAGCCGACTCGAACTTCTGCACGGCGCTCGCCAATGCATCGGTCACCGCCACGCCATTCGCCATATCGACGAACGCGGTGCGGAACGCATCCTGCAACTGGCCATAGGCCGCCGTCACCGGACGCGCCTTGGCCGTGTTGAGCGAGTCGTAGACGCCCAGCCGGAACACGTTATTGGGGAACGCATCGAAATCGGTCGCGGTGCTGATCTCGTCGAGCAAGGGCTTGCTCACCGGCAACTGGTTCAGCGCCTTGAACCAGACGCGTGTGCCTTCGTCCGAGGTGGTCAGGAACTTGGCGAAATCGAAGGCTTCGGCCTGGTTGCTCGAGGCGGCGCTGACGCCGACATACCAGCTGCCGGTCGGGGTCAGCACCTTGCCGCCCTCGAAATAGGGGAACGGGGCGACGCCGAAATCGACCCCGGTCTGAGCGAGGATCGGCAGGTTCCAGGTGCCGCCGGCGAACATCGCCAGCTGGCCATTGCCGAACAGCGACGCCGCTTCGCCATAGCCGAGGCTCTTCGGACTCACCGCCCATTCGTTATAGAGGTTGTGCCAGTAGGTGCCTGCCTTCACCCAGGCTTCGCTGTCGAGATAACCCTTGGCGGTGACGCCATCAGGCGCGATCACGTCGGTGCCCAGCGATTCCCCGAGGGGCTGCAACTGGTAGAGCTCGCCGAACTGCTCGACGGTGAAGCCATACTGCGTGGTGCGGCCACCATCCTTGACGGTCAGCTTCTGCGCCGCGTCCGCCACCTGTTCCCAGGTCCAGCGCTTGGTCGAGCCCAGCGTATCGACTTCCGCCTGCGTGGCGCTCTGCCCGGCGGTGAGCCCGTCCGGCGCGGTGATGCCGGCATCGGCGAACAGCTTCTTGTTGTAGAACAGCACCTGCGCCGAGCTGTTGATCGGCAGCGCGAACTGCGTCGCATCATACTTGCCGGCGTCGATCGCTGCGGGCACGAGGCTCGAGGTATCGATCGAGGCATCGACAGGCGCGAGGAAGCCGCGCGAGGCATAGCTCGCGACCAGCGGCGCATCGACATAGACGAGGTCGATGCCGGCGTCCTTGGAGCGCAGCCGGAGCTCCGCCACCTGGAAGAACTGCGCGAACGGGTAGGGCTGCAGGTTGATCTTGGTGCCCGGATGCGCCGCCGTATAGGCATCGACGACGGCCTGCATGGCCGTGGTGTCGCCGCCTTCGATGACGATCATGTTGAGCGTCTTGTCCTGCGCCAGCGCCGGTACGGCGGTCATCGCCGCCACCATGCTGATCGCCAAGGCCGTGGTCCACATCTTCATTTTACGTACCCTTCTCCTGTAGCTGAATTCTAGGCCAGTTTCGCGAACCGCCTGGCGCCCCAGATCAGGCCGGGCGTCACCAGTTGCGTGAATCTGTGCGCGTCGACCGTCATGGCGACGCCGACATTCTTGACCCGCGTGTCGTGCCTGGGGTCCTGAGGGCGGAAATCGATCAGCGTCTGCCCATAGCCCGGGCCATCGCCGATGATCACCTCACCCGGCAATTGAGCGATGCCGAAGATCGTTGGGTCGATCAGGTAGGCCACCGCGCAGGGGTCGTGCAGCGGCGCGCCCGGCTTGTCGTCGCCGGCAAAGGCGTAATAGGTGCCGCAATAGAAGGCCATGATGTCGGCCACCGGATTGTCGCCGGCGACGGCGGCGCGCACTTGGGCGATGTCGGCGCGGCTGAGCAGCGTCTGGTGCGTCAGGTTCAACCCGAACATCACCAGCCTGGCGCCCGACCTGAAGACGATGCGCGCCGCTTCCGCATCGGCCCAGGTGTTGAACTCCGCCGCGGGGGTGACGTTGCCCTCGGTGGCCGAGCCGCCCATGAAGACGATCTGCTTGAGCTTTGTCGCCAGGTCCGGCCGCAGCGCCAGCGCCAGCGCCACATTGGTCATCGGCCCGATCACCACCAGGGTGACCTCGCCCGGGTTGGCATCGACCTTGGCGATGATCGCCTCGACCGCCCCCACCGCATCGGCCTTCCGCTCGGTCTGCGGCAGCTCGACCCCGGCGCTGTCCATGCCCGATGGGCCATGGAAGGCGGCCGGGAATTCGTAGCGGTGCAGCAGCGGCAGCACGGCGCCGGCATGCACCGGCACGTCGAGCCCGAATGCGTCGACGATCCTCAGCGCATTGCGCGTGGTGTTCTCCAGCGAGGCATTGCCGCACACCGTGGTGATCGCCTCGATCCTGATCGCCGGATGCGACGCCGCGAGCAGGATCGCCGCCATGTCGTCATGGCCGGGGTCGCAATCGATGATGATGCGGTGGAGAGTCGATGCGGACATAAGAAATCTTGCTCTGGGCAGTGGAAGAGAACGTCGCCGTGCGTGGATCCGGACACGAGGGCGCCAGGCTTCGAAACCTGGAGAGGGAGGAACCCGGTTCCGGCGGCCTCGCGCCTCGCATCCGAGCCAAAACACTAGGCTGGACGGGCCTTCGGCAACAATTTACAAATCGGCCGTTCGATTGAGTTTTCGTCAATGGTTGAGACTGGCCACCTGCTGAACGCCTTGCGCGCCTTCGAGGCGGCAGCCCGGCTCGGCAGCGTCAAGAAGGCAGCGCAGGATCTGAGCGTCACCGACGGCGCTGTCAGCCGTCAGATCAAGCATCTCGAGGATGCGCTGGGGGTGGAGCTGTTCGAACGCGGCAACCGCTCGATCCGCCTGACGCCCGCCGCCGCGGAATATGCCGCGACCATCTCCGAGGCCTTCGCTTCGATTGCGCGCGGCACCGAGCAACTGCGTCACGCCCATAACCGCCAGACCATCATGCTGACGGCGCCTGACGCCTTCCTCCTGCGCTGGCTGGTGCCGCGGCTGCAGAGCCTCGAGGCGCTACTCGATGGCACCTCGGTGCGCCTCACCACCTGGAGCCGCGAGATCAATCCGGCCGATCGCTCCATCGACATTTATATCGGCGTCGGCCCGGTGCCCGAGATTCCCGGCATGACTGTCGCCGTCGTCGCCCCGGAAACGTTCGGCCCGGTGGTGAGCCCGATGCTGATGAAAGGCCGCGAGGCCGATCTCGAGCATCTGTGGAGCCTGCCGCGCCTCGATACCGTCTGGCCGCCCGACATGTGGTCCAACTGGGCCCGTGAAGCCGGCGTGACACTCGAGCCGCGCGAGTTCATCTCCTACGACCTGCTGTTCTACACCCTGCAGGCGGCCGAAGCCGGGCTCGGCGTCACCATAGGGCCCGGTCCTGCGGTATCAGACGCCATCAAGCAGGGCCGCATGCTCGCCCCGCTCGGCCTCGTCACCCGCCCCGGCTCCTGGTACCTCGCCTGGCGCAACGATCGCTCGATCCGCGTCATGAACCTGGTGAAGCGCTGGTTCGAACGCGAGTTCGCCGCGTGAAACCATCGCATCAGGCTACCGGCTCGCCCTGCCCAAAGCGGATGCGATAGTCGCTGGGGCCGATGCCGAACTGCCGCTGGATCACCCGCCGCAGGTTCTGTTCGGTCGAGAGTCCTGCCTGTTCGGCGATCACCTTGAGCGGCAACCCGGTGTTCTCGAGCGCCCGGCAGGCAGCGGCGAGCCGCAGCGCTTCCACCGCCCGTGCCGGGGTGGCGCCGGTTTCCTCGACATAGACCCGGGCGAAGTTGCGGGCACTCATCCCCGCCCGTTCCGCCAGTCGCTCGACCCGAAGGTCGGCGCAGAGGTTCTCCGCCATCCACGCGTGCAGCCCGTCGAACGGACCGCCGCGTGGCTGAGCCGGTGGACTGAACTGGCTCTGCCCGCCCGGACGGCGCCGGAACACGACCATTTGGCGCGCCGCCGCCAGCGCCACCGCCGGTCCGACATCGGCCTCGATCAGCGCCAGCGCCAGGTCGATCCCGGCACTCACCCCGCCCGAGGTCCAGACCCGGCCGTCATTGACGTAAATGCAGTCCGGCTCGACCGACAGGCCAGGGAACCGTGCCCCGAGTTCGTCGCTACCCGACCAGTGCGTGGTGACCCGCCGGCCGTTCAGCAATCCCGCCTGGGCGAGAAAGAACGCCCCGGTGCACACCGAGCAGAGCCGCGGCACCGATCCCCCATGCGCCCGCAGCCAATCGAGCAATCCGTCAAGGCTGGGTGGGAACTCTCGCACCCCGCCAGGCACGATCAGCGTATCGATCTCTCGCGGATCGATTTCGGCCAGCGACCGTGTGACCACCGCGAACCCCGGCGCCGTCTCGACCGGCCCACCCTCAGCGGAGGCAGTCACCAGCCGGTAGTGCGGCGCTGCCGGCAACCGCTGCCGGTCCGCCGTGGCAAAGGCCTGCAGCGGTCCGCACACATCGATGGCGTTCACGCCGGCATAGGTCAGCATCACGATCAGGCGCTCAGGCAAGCTCGGCCCTCCCTTGTTGCGTCCGCACCGTCAGCCACCAGACCACGACCAGCGCGGCGATCGCCAGCAGCGGCGCAACGCCGATATTGATGATCTCCCAGCCGAAGCTCGTCAGCACCGCGCCGGCCGAGAGGGTGGAGCAGGTCGCGGCGAGGTTGCCCAGCAGGCCGGTCAGCGCCTGCGTCTTGGCCCGCTCGTTCGGCCGATACGACTGCGAGATCAGCGTAGTGCCGGCAACGATCATGAAGTTCCAGCCGATGCCGATGGCAAACAGCGCCACATAGAACGCCACGAGCGCCGTGGAAGCGAGGGCCGTCGCGGCGCCCGCCGCCGTCAACGCCAGCCCGGCGAACAGCACCGCCGGCACGCCAAAGCGCGCGGCCAGCCGGCCGGTGATGAACGAGGGCGCGAACATCCCGATCAGGTGCCACTGGATGATGCCGGCGCCATCGTCGATGGTGAAGCCGCAGGCCAGCGCCGCCAGCGGAGCCGCCGTCATCACCAGCAGCATCGAAGCCGAAGCGGCCATGGTGGTGGCGACACCGGCGAGCAGTATTGGCTGCCGGATAATCTCGCCCAGTGGTCGTGCCGGGCCGGTGTCGGCAGCCGCCGTGGCACCCACCGGTTCGGTGTCGCGATAAACTGCGAGGAAGATCAGCGTCGAGGCGAAGGCCAGCGCTGCGACCATGGCATAGGCCCCGGCAAACGGCGCCGTCGGCAGCAGGTCGCGCGTCCAGTTGGCCAGCGCCGGCCCGGCAATGGCAGCGATTACCCCGCCGGCCAGCACCGTTGAGATCACCCGGCTCTTGCGCCCGGCCTCGACGCCATCCGCCGCGGCGATCGAATAGAACTGCGAAAAGCCCTGGAACGCACCCACCCCGGCCGTGCCGAGACAGAACAGCCAGAAGTCGCCGAGCACGATCGCCCAGACCGACACCACTCCACCCAGCGCTCCGCACGCGGCGCCGAGCGCAAAGCCGAGCCGGCTGCCGAACCGCGCCATGATGAACGCCGCCAGCACCGTCACCGCTGCCGCGCCGACCGTGATCAGCGCAAAGGGCAGCGTCGCCAGCGCCTTGTCCGGCGCCAGCTGGTACCCGGCAATGCCGGTCAGCGTCAGGTCGACGGAGATGGCGCACACATAGAGCCCCTGGCAAAGCGCCAGGACGCGGGCATTGCGGATGCCGATCGAGTTGTGTGGTGCAGCAGTCATGGCGCTTCTCTGGTTGTTGCCGGCGCAGCATCGCGGCAACTTCCAGTGGCGGCAATGACAACAAACTATCAAATCCTGCCAACGTTATCCCAGTACGCAACTGGCGCTACCTCAAATAGGATCGCGTCGCATCATGAGGGGAACCAGATGACCGACCTGCCCAGCTACGACCTTACCGGCAAGACCGCCTTGGTCACCGGCGCCGCCCGCGGCCTCGGCCGCGCCATCGCGCTGGCCCTTGCCAATGCCGGCGCCGATATCGCGCTGGGCCTCCGCGACCAGGCGTCCGGCGGCGAGGTGATCGCCGAGATCGAAGCGCTTGGCCGCCGCGCCGTGCCGCTGCAGATGGATGTGCTCGATCTGCCGCAAGCCTACAGCGCGGTCGATGCCGCCATCGCCGCCCTCGGCCATCTCGATATCCTCGTCAACAATGTCGGCGGCGGCACCGAGGGGCCGATCGAAGAATTCAGCGAGGACGAGTTCGACCTCACCATCAATCTCAACGTCAAGGCGAGCTTCTTCATCGCCCAGCGCGTCGCTCGCCACATGATCGCCCGCGGCCTGGGCGGCGCCATCGTCAATATGAGCTCGCAGGCCGGCTTCATCGCACTGCCCGGCGAAGGCATTTACTGCCTCTCCAAGGCCGCTGTGGCCCACATGACCAAGTGCATGGCGGTCGAGTGGGGCAAGCACAAGATCACCGTCAACGCCGTCGCTCCCACCTTCATCGAAACCGACGGCACCGCCGAGGCGCTCGGCCGCCCCGGCTTCCGCGACGATGTGATCGAGCGCATCGCCGCGCTGCATCGCGTCGGCCAGCCCAGGGAAGTCTCCGGCGCCGTTGCCTTCCTCGCGTCGCCCGCTGCCTCGCTGATCACCGGGCAGACCTTGATCATCGATGGTGGGTGGACCTCGCGCTAGGTCATGTCACGAGCATCCGACGCCACCCCAGGCTCGGTGTCCTCCCAGTGACAGCTGATATGCGCTAAGCTACGGATACCCACTGCTTCTGATGCAGCACCTATCGGTGAGCTTGCCACCGGCAAGCGCCCCAAGCTCGGTGTCATCCCCGCGAAAGCGGGGACCTCCGTTTGCGATGGTGCCGCAGGCAAGAAAACAGAGGTTCCCGCTTTCGCGGGACTGACCCGGTGGGTGGGGCACGGCCATAATTCGGCGCACATGAGCGAAAGCTGGGAGCCATCTATCCGCATGCGCGGGCTGTGAGTTGGGTCCCTGCTTTCGCAGGGATGACAGCCGGTGGCTGGGTACAGGCCGAGCGTGGCGCCGGTGCCGTCCAATCATGAAGCGCGCCAAGCTTTGACCAGTCGGTCAACTTTCGCGATGCCGGGCCTAAGCTTTGAGGAACAAATAGAAATCAGTAACCAAGCGTAACATCGTCGACGGGTGCCTACGCAGTTTTTGATATTGTTAACTTCGGCCCGCTTAGGTGCGGTGGTCCAACCACCGCTTTGGGGCTCAGTCGGTGCGTGTGCTAATTGTCGATGACTCGCGTTCCAGCCTGGCCTTTATCGGCCATGTGATCGGTGCGCTCGAGGATGTTGAAATCGCCGCGTGCCTGCTGCCGAGCAAGGCCCTGGCGCTCGCCGCCACCACGCAGTTCGATCTGGTGCTGGTCGACCATGTCATGCCGGAAATGGATGGCGTCGAGCTGACCCGGCGGCTCAGGGCCGAAGAGGCCTATCGGCTGGTGCCTATCGTCATGGTTACCTCCGACAATGCCCCGGCCTTGCGGGTCCGGGCCATCGCCGCCGGCGCCACCGATTTCGTCAACAAGCCGTTCGATTCCACCGAGTTGCAGGCCCGCGTCCGCAACCTTCTGGCGCTGCGCCGCTCGCAGAGCGAGCTGGCCGACCGCGCCGCCTGGCTGGCCCGCGAGGTCGAAAGTGCCACCCGCCACCTGATCGAGCGCGAGGAAGAGATCATCTGGCGCCTCGCCCGGGCCATCGAGTATCGCGATGGTGACACCGGCGAGCACGTCTCGCGCGTCGCCCAGGTCTCTTCGATGATCGCTGCCGCCATCGGGCTCAGCCCCGAACGTTGCCGCATGATCTACCTCGCAGCGCCGCTGCACGATATCGGCAAGATCGGCATCGCCGACGCTATCCTCAGCAAGCCCGGTAAGCTCACGCCGGACGAGCTCCGCATCATGCGCACCCATGTCTCGATCGGCGCCCGCATTCTCGAGCACGGGTCGTCCGAGGTCATCCGCACCGCCGAGCTGATCGCCCAGAGCCACCATGAACGCTGGGACGGCACCGGCTATCCCGATCGTCTCTCCGGCACCGACATCCCGATCGAAGCACGCGTCGTTGCCATCGCCGACGTCTTCGACGCGCTCTGCTCGGAGCGTCCCTACAAGCGCGCCTGGCCGATCGAAGAGCCGCGCCGCGAGATCCTGTCGCTGGCAGGCACGCATTTCGACCCCGCCTGCGTGGCGGCCTTCGAAACCCGCTGGCCGGAAATCCTCGCCCTGATGTCGACCGTCCCCGAGGACACTCGCCTCGCCGGCTGAACCGGTTCCTCCTGTCACAAGTCTTTGCAATCCGGCGATCGCCGCCCGGTTCCGACGATGTCAGACACGTTGCCGCGCCGACGGCTGTTGGCCGACAGTCGCAGCCGACGATCAGCAGTATTCAGCGTTCCGCGGCCGTGGTCGATGACTCCCTGCAAGCATCTGACGACTCGCTCGGAGTCGCGTGACGATTCCCATGAGTCACGCCGGCCGGTCCGGGTGATTCAATACGACGCATTTAATACTTGCGATTACATTATCGCCATAATTCTACCAAATACTGCTTAGTGGTAATTGAGACTTAACAAATACCCCTGATCATCGTGGTCATCAGGGGCAAACAGCAATTCCGTGGACGCGGGGACTGTTTTCGGGCCGGGACGACAGGATTGTCGTTTCGCCGAGGCTGCCGTTTTGCCTCTGAAAACAAGACGTTACGTATCGCAGAAGCATACTTGCCCGGGGCCAGAACGAACCCATGTCGCGACCATCAGCGCACCCGCTCCATTTGAGCGGCGACCTTTCCTTACGCAATATTTCCGAACTGCATGCGCGCCTCAGGCAAGCTTTAGTCGAGCATCGTGCCATCGATCTCGACACGGTTGCCGTGGAGAGCGTCGACATCGGCACGCTGCAGCTGCTGGTCTCGGCGACCACCAGCGCAGCGGCGGACAATCGCACGCTGAGCCTGGTCGCCGGTGCCGCGACACCGATGGGCCGCGCTCTGGTACGCGCCGGCTTTTTCACCGGGGATGGCCGACCGCTGGTGGCAGCCCTTTCATCCTGGATCCTGACGCGCGAGGCGGCATGAGCAAGACCATCCTCACCATCGACGATTCCGCCTCCATCCGGCAGATGGTCGCCATGACGCTGAAGAGCGCCGGCCTCAACGTGCTCGAGGCTGGCAACGGGCTCGAAGGCTACAACAAGGCCACCACCGAGACGGTTCACGCCGTGGTCACCGATCTCAATATGCCTGTCATGAACGGGCTCGAATTCCTGAAGAAGTTCCGCCAGCACCCGGCCGGCAAGGGCATCCCGGTGATCCTCTTGACCACCGAGTCCGACGAGGAGTTGAAGCGCCAGGCCCGCGAAAGCGGCGCCACCGGCTGGATCGTCAAGCCGTTCAAGCAGGACCAGCTACTGGCGGTGATCAGGAAGGTCACCGGCGCATGAGTTCCGATCCCACCGATACCTTCCGGCAGGAAGCCCGCGAACTGCTCGAGCAGCTCGAGCAGGGACTGCTCGACCTCGAGCAGAACCCTGGTGATGCCGACCTGGTCAACTCGGTGTTCCGGGCGCTGCACACCATCAAGGGCTCGGGCGCCATGTTCGGCTTCACCGATGTTGCGGCGTTCGTGCATGAGTTCGAGACCGCCTTCGACAAGGTGCGCAAGGGCCAGTCGCCGATCACCCCCGAACTGGTCGCCGTAGCGCTCGACGCCAAGGACCACGTGCATCACCTGATCGAAACGCCGGACGCCACGACCGATGCGGGCGAGATCATCCTCACTGCGCTGCGCGGCATCGTCGAGCCCGACAGCTTCCCGGCGGCACCGATGGCGCAAAGCGCCACCGTTGCCGCCAACGTCGCGCCCGAGCCGACTGGCCGCTGGCGCATCCGCTTCAGGCTGCCCGAGGACGCGCTGGTTCATGGCACCAACCCGCTGCTGCTGCTCGGCGAGATCGCCGATCTCGGCCCGTGCGAGGTCACGGCGCTGATCGACGGCGTCCCTACGCTCGACGAGCTCGACCCCGAAGCCTGCCATCTGGCCTGGCAGGTCGATCTCACTCACCCCGACCCGACCGGCGCGCTCGACGACGTCTTCCTGTTCCTGAAAGACGGGATGGAGCTGTCGATCGAACCGCTGGCCGCTGTCGTCGCGCCCGAGCCGGTATCCTCCCCGGTGCTCGACATCCTCGCCGAGGATGACGCAGCGACCGAGACCGATGAACCGGTCGCCGAAGCAGTTCCGGTCCGCACGCTTCGCGAACCCAGGGAGACGAAGGCCGAAACCACCGAGCGTGCGTCCACCTCGCTACGCGTGCCGGCCGAACGGCTCGACGAGTTGATGGACCGCGTCGGCGAACTGGTCATCGCCCAGGCCCGCCTGTCGCAGATGGCCGCGCAGAGTTCCGACGCCAACCTCAAGACCATCGCCGAGGAGCTGGAACGCCTGTCGTCCGGCCTGCGCGATACCACGATGGGCATCCGCATGGTGCCGATCGGCTCGCTGTTCTCGCGCTTCCGCCGGCTGGTGCATGATCTCTCGCGCGATCTCGACAAGGAGATCGAGTTCATCACCACGGGCGAGGACACTGAGCTCGACAAGACCATGATCGAGCGGTTGGCCGATCCGCTGGTCCACCTGATCCGCAACTCCGTCGACCACGGGCTCGAAACCGCCGAGCAGCGGATCAAGGCAGGCAAGCCGGTGAAGGGCACGGTTCGCCTTTCGGCCGTCTATGCCGGCGCCGAGGTGGCGATCTCGGTCACCGACGATGGCGCCGGGCTGAACGCCGCCCGCATCCGCGCCAAGGCGGAAGAGCAGGGCCTGCTGACGCCGGAATCCCGCATTGCAGACCACGATCTGTTCCAGCTGATCTTCGCTCCCGGCTTCTCGACGGCGAAGGAAGTGACCTCGCTCTCGGGCCGCGGCGTCGGCATGGATGTGGTCAAGCGCACCATCGATGGCCTGCGCGGCAAGATCGAGCTCTCCACCAAACCCGGTGAAGGCACCACGGCGACGCTGCGCCTGCCGCTCACCCTCGCCATCATCGAAGGGATGCTGGTCCGCGTCGGCAATGGCCGCTATTCGATCCCGCTCTCGGCGGTGGAGGAATGCGTCGAGCTGCCGGCCGAGGTGGCGACCCACTCGCGTGGCCGCAACTTCCTCGATATCCGCGGCAGTCTCGTGCCGTTCCTCCGCCTGCGCGACCTGTTCAACACGCCGGGCGAAGCCGATACCCACCAGAAGGTGGTGATCATCTCGTCGGGCGAGGGGCGGGCGGGCCTGGTGGTCGACCAGATCATCGGCAACAACCAGACCGTCATCAAGCAGCTCAGTAAGCTCCACGCCGACCTCGAGACCTTCTCGGGCGCCACCATTCTCGGCGACGGTACCGTGGCGCTGATCCTCGATACCTCGCGGCTGGTCTCTTACGGCCAGGCGCATGAAGAGAAGTATCGCAACACCCAGGGGAGGGTCGCGGCATGACCGCCTTCACCGAACCGATGCGCGCCTTGACGCTCAGGCTCGATGACGAGCTGTTCGCCATCGAGGCGCAGAGCGTGCGCGAAATCCTCGATCTGGGGCCGGTCACCGAGGTGCCCAACGCCTCACCCTTTGCCGCAGGCCTGATCAATGTGCGCGGCCGGGTCGTGCCGCTCACCGATCTCAAGGTGGCCTTCGGCATGCAGGGCGCCGAGCCCGATGAGGATACGCGCATCGTCGTAATCGAAACCGAGATCGAGGGCGAGCCCAGCGTTGTCGGCATCCTCGCCGACAAGGTCTACGACGTCACCGACATCGAGCCTGCCGCCATCGAGGAGGCGCCGCGCGTCGGCATGCGCTGGCGCCCCGACTATGTGCGCGGCATCGGCAAGCGGCGGGGCGATTTCATCATCATTCCCGACATCCATCGCATCTTTGAACTCGAGGGCCGCAGGAGCGGCTCGCCTCTACCATCAGAAGAAAGGGCCGCATCGTGAGGCTAACTATCAAGGCAAAGCTGGCAGCGGTGTTTGGCGCCGTCATCGTCATGTCGGGCGTCAGCATGCTGATCGCCCTGCAGAATCTCGACAAGTTGAACCAGTCGCTCGACACCATCGTCAACGTGCGGTCGGCCAACACTCTGACCATGCAGGAGATGCAGACGCATCTCGAAAGCCTCGGCTCGCGCATCCGCGCCATGATCATCACCGATGATCCCGCGGTGATCGAGGACTACACCAAGAAGATCACCGAAGAGTACGCCCAGATGGACGAACTCTTCACCCGGCTCGACGGCAACGTTGCCGACGAACAGGTCCGCGCCCAGTTGCCGGAATACACCGCCAAGACCGCTTCCTATCGCGCCGAGATGGCCAAGGCGATGGAACTGGCGGCACTCAACACCGATACTGCGGCTCTCGCCGTCACCACCACTGACGGTAGCAGCGCCTTGGGGGTGGTCGAAGAGAGCATGACGGCCCTGACCCGCGCGCTCGCCAACCGCGTCTCGGGTGGCGATCTCACAGCCTTCCCTGCCTTCAAGGCGTCGTCCGAGGCCTTCATGACCCTCACCGACGTGTTCCGCCAGCAGCGCAACGTGCTGCTCGCCTCGACCCTGCCGGCAAAGCAGGAGGAGTGGTACGCGGACTACAAGGCGGGCGTGGCCAGTCTGGGTGAACTGTTCCCGACGCTCGAACGCACCGTCCCCGCCACCGAAGCGCCGCTGCTGGCTGCGGCACGCGATGCCTATGCCAACATGGTCATCGCCATGGACAAGGCCGTCGACATCTCGATCCAGCGCGGCGACTACAACGCGCTTGCCGCCGCCGACGTCGCCGCCGAGCAGCGTCGCGAGGTCAATACCGTGCTTAACAGCATGATCGACCGCAACAAGGAACTGCTCAACGCCGCCGACGATGAGGCTCGCCAGCTTTACGACGGCGCCATGGCCCTGCTGATCGGCCTGCTCGTCGGCTCAGTCGTCATCGCCATCGCCGCAGCCCTCTGGATAATCTTCTCGATCTCGAAGTCGCTCGGCGCCGCGCTCGGCCTCGCCAATGCCGTCGCCGGCGGTGACCTCAGCGCCGAGGCCAGGGTCAAGTCGAACGACGAGATCAAGGACGTGATCGACGCGCTCAACCTGATGACCCGGAAGCTCCGCGAGGTGGTCAGCGAAGTCACCGCTGCCGCCCGCAACGTCGCCTCCGGTAGCCAGGAACTCTCGGCCACCGCCGAGCAGCTGAGCCAGGGCGCGACTGAGCAAGCCTCCTCGACCGAAGAGGCCTCCGCCTCGATGGAAGAGATGGCCTCGACCATCAAGCAGTCGGCCGACAACGCCAGCCAGACCGAAAAGATCGCCCGCCAGTCGGCTGCCGACGCCAACGCCTCGGGTGAAGCCGTGGGCAACGCCGTCAACGCCATGCAGACCATCGCCGAAAAGATCATGGTGGTGCAGGAGATCGCCCGCCAGACCGACCTCCTGGCACTGAACGCTGCGGTGGAAGCCGCCCGCGCCGGCGAACACGGCCGTGGCTTCGCTGTCGTCGCCTCGGAAGTCAGGAAACTCGCCGAACGCAGCCAGGCCGCCGCCGCCGAGATTTCCACCCTGTCGGTCGATACCGTGAAGGCGGCCCGTTCGGCCGGCGACATGTTGAGCAAGCTGGTGCCCGATATTCGCCGCACCGCCGAACTGGTGGAAGAGATCTCCGCCGGCTCGCGTGAGCAGAATGCCGGCGCGGCGCAGATCAACACTGCGATCCAGCAGCTCGACAAGGTCACCCAGCAGAACACCTCCGCCGCCGAGGAGATGTCGGCGACATCCGAGGAGCTGGCCAGCCAGGCCGAGCAGCTGCAGAGCGCCATCAGCTACTTCCGCATCGACCAGGGCCAGCAGGCCGGTGTGGCGGCTGCCAACGATCGCGCCCCGCAGCGCGCCCGTCGCACCGCCCAGCTGCAGGACGAAATTCTTTCGAAGGCGCCGCACCTGACGAAGAAGAAGACGCCGGCGCGCACCACCGGCGGCGGCTTCGATCTCGAGCTCGATGACATGGGCGACGATCTCGACAGCGAGTTTACCCGCCGCGGCGCCGCCTGAGCCGACATCGACCGAGCATCTGCCGGGGCGCCCGCGCTCCGGCAGATCGCAGGACGCCAATTTTACTGACTGCAAGTTTTGGGCAGCGGGCCGTGGGAAGCGGCCTGTGGACTAGGGGGCCACGCCAAATGAGATTGACCATCAAGACCAAGCTGATCGCGACATTTGCCACGGTCATCGTGCTCAGTGCCATCAGCATGGCTGTTGCACTGCTCAATCTGGGTGCGCTCAACGCCTCGTTCAGCGCCGCTATGGAAGGCAACGTCAAGCGCATCCAGCTCGCGGCCGACCTCGAGGCTTCGACGCTCAAGGTAGCGCGCGACGAGAAAAACCTGATCCTCGCCCAGGATGCCGCCGCGCTCAGCGCCCTCGTTGCGCAGATGGACGCCGAGATCGACGTGGTTCATGCCGACGTCAAGACCCTGCTCGACCTGTCGAGCGCCGAAGCCAAGCCGTTGGTCGAAGACTTCGTCACCCATTACGACGCCTACCTGGCCGAGCACGCCGAGGTCCGTCGCCTCGCCATGCTCAATCTCGATGCCGACGCCTCCGCCCTCGCTTCCGGCAAAGCCGCAGAAGTGCGCGCCACCTCGGTCGCCGAGCTCGATGAGATCGTCACCCTCAACAATGCGCAGCTCGCGGAGGCGATCACCGCGGCCGAGAACCTCTACGGCTCATCCGCGCTGCTGCTGACCGCATTGCTGGTCGGCTCGGCCATCATTGCCATCGGCGCGGCCACCTTTATCATCGTCGGCATCAGCCGTGGTCTCGGCAAGATCAAACAGGTGGTCGGCGCCGTCGCCATTGGCGACCTCGACCAGAACCTCGAGATCAAGTCCAATGATGAAATCAAGGATCTCGTTGATACTGTCAATATCATGACCGCCAACCTCCGCAGCACTGCGGCGGTTGCCGATCGCGTCGCTGATGGCGATCTCACCGTCGAGCCGCAGCCGCTCTCGGATCGCGACACCCTGGGCCTCGCGCTGCAGCGCATGGTCGAAAAGCTCCGCGATGTCATCGCCGAAGCCATTTCGTCGGCCAATAACGTCTCGGCCGGGTCGCAGGAGCTGTCGGCGACCGCCGAACAGCTGAGTCAGGGCGCCACCGAACAGGCCTCCTCGACCGAAGAGGCCTCGGCCTCGATGGAGGAGATGGCGGCGACCATCAAGCAGTCGGCCGACAACGCGCTGCAGACCGAAAAGATCGCCCGCCAGTCGGCGGCCGACGCCATCGCCTCGGGCACCGCAGTCAACGATGCCGTCACCGCCATGCAGACCATCGCCGAAAAGATCATGGTGGTGCAGGAGATCGCCCGCCAGACCGACCTCCTGGCGCTCAATGCGGCGGTGGAAGCCGCCCGCGCCGGCGAGCACGGCCGCGGCTTCGCGGTGGTCGCCTCGGAAGTGCGGAAGCTCGCCGAACGCAGCCAGGCCGCCGCTGCCGAGATATCGACCCTCTCCGACACCACGGTGAAGACCGCCCGGTCGGCCGGCGAAATGCTGACCCGTCTGGTCCCAGATATCCAGCGCACTGCCGAACTGGTCGAGGAGATCACTGCCGGGGCCCGCGAGCAGAATGCCGGCGCCAGCCAGATCAACACCGCCATCCAGCAACTCGACAAGGTGACGCAACAGAATACCTCCGCCGCCGAAGGAATGTCGGCCACCTCGGAGGAGCTGGCGAGTCAGGCCGAGCAGTTGCAGAACGCCATCAGCTACTTCCGTATCGAGGCGACCCGCGAAGTCGTCGCCGAGGCGCCCAAGCAGCCGGCGACGAAGCGCAGCAATGCCATCCGCAGCGAACTGAGGGTCAAGGCGCCGCACCTCGCACCCCGCGCCCGCCCGGCCGGCAAGCTGAATGGCAATGGCGGTTTCGACCTCGATATCGATGACGCCGGCGACGAACTCGACAGCGAGTTCACCCGCCGCGGTGCAGCCTGAGGAGAGCCGCGATGGCCGAGAAAACCCAATACGTGACCCTCGGGGTCAACGGCGAACTGTTCGCCGCCCCGGTGCATAAGGTGCAGGAGATCCTCGAGATGCGCCCGGTGGCGCGACTGCCGCAGGCGCCCGCCAACCTGCTGGGGATGACCGATGTGCGTGGGCAGGGCATTCCGGTGCTCGATTTGCGCCTGACCCTCGGCCTGCCCGCCGCCGACGATACCGAGAACACCCGGATCGTCGTGCTCAATGTCAGTAGTGGCGCCGGCCCGATGACGGTCGGCCTGCGCACCGACCGGGTCTTCGAAGTCACCGTGCTCGATGCCGCCGAGCTCGAGCCGCCCCCGGCCATCTCAGGCAACTGGCGCGATCATGCCGTCGCCGGCATCGGCCGCCGCAACGGCAGTTTCGTCACCGTGCTCGATCTCGACCGGCTATTGGGCAGCGTGGCTGAGGCAGCGTGATGGTGGGAATGACTGTTAGAGACGGCCCCCTCCCGGCCTCCCCCATGAAGGGGGAGGTGAAGAGTCGAGTCTGTGGCTCGATCGTGCCCGATACTCGATGCGGCACCTCCCCCTTCATGGGGGAGGATGGGAGGGGGCCGTCTCTAACAGTCGTCTATCTGGAACGCGCCAATGCCTAACCTCGCCCTCAAAACCCCGCCCGACGACGCCGACGATCATCTCAGCGCGCTCGATTTCGGCCGCATCGCCAAGCTGATCGAGGGCGAGGCCGGCATCAAGTTGCCGCCCGGCAAGCGCCTGATGGTCGAGGGCCGGTTGCGCAAGCGCATGCGGGCGCTCGGCCAGCCCGATTTCGCCAGCTACTGCAACCTGCTGTTCAAGCAGGGCGGGCTCGAACGCGAGCTCACCCACCTGATCAATGCCGTCACCACCAACAAAACCGACTTCTTTCGCGAAGCCGAACACTTCGATTTTCTCGTCGCTGAGATGGTTCCGACCTTGCTCAAGGCGCGCGAGCGCAACCCGCTGCTGAAGATCTGGAGTGCTGCCAGTTCCACCGGCGCCGAGGCCTATACGCTCGCCATGGTGCTCGACGACCTCCAGGCGCAGCGCAACGACTTCCGATTTGCCATCCTCGGCACCGACATTTCGACCGCCGTGCTGGCGCAGGGCCGGCGCGCTGTCTATCCGGCCGAAATGATCGCCCCGGTCCCACCCGAGTTGCAGGCGCGCTACGTCATGCACGCTCGGCGCCCCGGCGCTCGCCGCGAGGTCCGCATGGTGCCCGAGTTGCGCCGACTGGTCCGCTTCACCCATCTCAACCTGATGGACCTGGCTTACCCGTTCGATCGCGATGTCGACGTGATCTTCCTGCGCAACGTGCTGATCTATTTCGAGAAGGCCGACCAGGATGCGGTGGTCGCCCGCCTCGTCGATCACCTCCGGCCTGGTGGCTACATCGTCCTCGGCCATTCCGAGTCGATGATCGGCACCTCGCTCGCCGTGCGGCAGGTCGCCCCCGCCGTGTTCCAGAAGCTCTGAGACCTCAGATGTCCGACCCCGCCGAAACCGACCGCAAGATCCGCGTGCTGATCGTCGATGATTCCGCCGCCGTGCGCACCACGCTCTCGGACATCATTGCTTCCGATCCCGAGCTCGAAGTGATGGCGACGGCGGCCGACCCGTATATCGCGGTGGAGCGCATCCGCGCCGAAGTGCCTGATGTCATCTTCCTCGATATCGAGCTGCCGCGCATGGACGGCATCACCTTCCTCCGAAAGCTGATGTCGCAGCGGCCGATCCCCGTGGTGATCTGCTCGTCGCACGCCAGCGAAGGCAGCGACACGCTGATCGAGGCGCTGGAGGCCGGCGCCGTCGACGTGGTGGAGAAGCCGCGCGTCGATACCGCCCAGTTCCTCCACGATTCCCGCATCCGCATCTGCGAGGCCGCCCGGTCCGCCGCCCATGCCGGGCTGAGGGGGCGCGTCCGGCCGCCAGTACCGAAGCTTGCCGTGGAAAAGAAGCTCACCGCCGATGCGGTGATCCCGCCGCGCTCGGCGGCGCGCGCGGCCTCGTCTGCCGCCTCAATGCCCACCACCACGCCGATTATCTGCATCGGCGCGTCCACCGGCGGCACCGAGGCGCTGCGCGACGTTCTCGAAGCGCTGCCGGTAGCGACGCCCGGCATCGTCATCGTGCAGCACATGCCGGAACGTTTCACCGCCGCCTTCGCCCGCCGCCTCAACGGCCTCTGCCAGATGGAGGTGAAGGAAGCCGAGGATGGCGACGTGGTCGAGCCCGGCCGCGTGCTGATCGCCCCTGGCAACCATCACATGACGCTGCAGCGTTCGGGCTCGCGCTACACCGTCGGCATCGTCGATGGCCCGCATGTGTCGCGCCATCGCCCGTCGGTCGACGTGCTGTTCCGTACCGCAGCCTATGCCGCGGGGAGGAACGCGCTCGGCATCATTCTCACCGGCATGGGCGACGATGGCGCTCGCGGTCTCCTCGAAATGAAGCAGGCCGGCGCGACCACCCTGGCACAGGATGAGGAAAGCTCCGTCGTCTTCGGCATGCCCAAGGAAGCCATCGCACTCGGCGCTGCGGACAAGGTGGTCGCGCTGCGCCGTGTCGCCACCGAAATCACCACCTACGCCGCCCGTGCCCCGCAAAAGGACACCGCATGACCGCCCTCGAAGCCACCGAGCTCTCCGTGATCCTCCCCCGCGGGGCGGGGGAGGGGGCCCATGCGGAGCATGGGGGAGGGGGCGGCCAGCCCCTCGGATCGCACGTCCAAGACGCCGACATGCTCGCGCGTCGCATCCTCGCCCTCGCGTCCGACCTCGCTGCGCCGCGCGACGCCATCGATGGCGCCTTCGTCTCGGTCGGCGGTCGCCTCGCCGAATGCGCCGAGATCCTGGCGCGCCTGACCGAAACCTTCGAAACCCTGCCGGTCGACCTCGAAGGCCACGACCTCACCGAAGCCACCGATCGCCTCGCGGTGGTTGGTCGCCGGGCCGGCGAGATCTCCGTCACGCTGGGCGCCGAGCAGGCCGACCTCAACCGGCTGGTCGAGGCGCTGCGCGGCGCCGCACACCCGATTTCCGAGCTCCGGCGCACCGTCAAGATGATGGGCATCGTCGCCATCAACGCCCGGGTCGTCGCTGCCAGCGTGGTCAGCGACACCGAGGATTTCGGCGTTTTCACCACCGATATCGCGCAGTTGTCGGAGTCCGCCGCCACCACCATCCAGCGCTTCTCGCGCACCTACGAAGCGCTCACCATCGTGGTCGGCGAGGCCGCCAGCGCCCGCGCCAGCTTCGAAGCGGGGCACCGCGACACCCTCGCGAGCCTTGCCGCCGAACTCGAACGCGATCTCGCCGAAGTCACCGAGCAGCGCCTCACCTCGGTCCGCTCCAGTGCCGCCACCGGGCAGATGTCCCGTACCATCGCCGACAAGGTCGCCACCACCGTCATGGCCTTGCAGGTCGGCGACGCCACCCGCCAGCGCGTCGAACACGTCGAGGCCGCACTACGAGATCTTTCCGCCCTGATCCTCCCCCGCGGGGCGGGGGAGGGGACCCATGCGGAGCATGGGGGAGGGGGCGACCAGACTCACGGTCAGGACCCGACTGCCCTAGCCTCCCCGATCACCGAACTGCAGCGCCAGCAGCTCTCCGGCGCTCGCGAAACCCTCGTCCTCGAAATGGCATCCGGCGCTGACGCCCTCACCCAACTCGCTACAGATGTCGAGGCCGTGCTCGAGCATGCCCGCCAGGTCTACGGCTCGGCCGAAAGCCGCTCGGCCCTCTCCGAATTGCACAGCGCCGTACGCCGCGCTGTCACCGTGCTGCGTGATTGCGAAAGCGAACGCGAGAAGCTCGATCGTGTTGCCGTCGCCGTCTCGGAGACGGTCGGCGTCCTGCTCAACCACGTCGAGGCGGTGCAGGAGATCGAGTACAAGATGCGGCTGGTCTCGCTAAACGCGGCAGTCAAATGCGCGCAGCTCGGCCCGCGCGGTCGCGCCCTCGATGTCATCGCCCAGCAATTGCGCACCCTCACCGGCGAGACCGTCGTGTCGGCCCACGCAGCGGTCGAGCGGCTGAACGAGGCAGCGCAATACTCGGCGGCCTTTACCAACGCCACCGGCGCCGGTGCCGGTCGGGTCGGCGATCTCGAGCGCGAGGCCGCCGCCTCGCTTACCCAGCTCGAAACTGTCGGTATGCGCATGAAGAAGGCGCTGCTCGAACTCTATGACGATGGACCCAAGGTCGCCGAGCGGCTGCACCAGGCCGTCGACAGCCTCGCCAATCACGGCGCCATCTCCGAGGCGCTGAGCGATGTCGAGTTGGGCATCGCGGCGCTGTGTTCGTCCTCCCCGGAGGGGAATGAGCGTGCGGGCGAGGACGCATCTGAACTCACCGACTTCCTCATGACGCTCCGCAAACGCTACACCATGGACGCCGAACGCCGCGTCCACGATGCCTTCACCGGCATCGAAGTCGCCCCCGAGCCCGCCCCGGAAAGCGCCGACGCGCTTGACGACCTGTTCTTCTGAGCGGTGCTGTCCAGGTCCCGCTGCGCTGGCTCTGCCCTCGTTCGCCGGCGAGGATCAGGGCACTCCAGTGTACCCACCCACCGGTTGTCATCCCAGCGAAAGCTCATAGGCGCTGAGCTAGGCACGCCGACCTGACCCCAGAACGGGGTGATGCTGGTCATACGAACCGAGGCTCCGCAAGTCCCCCAAGCTCGGTGTCATCCCCGCGAAAGCGGGGAACTCCGTTTGCGATCGTGCGGCCGGCCAAGAAAACAGAGGTTCCCGCTTTCGCGGGAATGACCCGGTGGGTGGGGCAGACCATAACTGAGCGCGAACAAGCGAAAGACGCGGGAGGCTCACGGCGCTCAACATGTGATTTGACGTAACCAGAACTGGTCCGACATATAGGCATTTACACGTATACAGGGCGGCGGGCCCTAGTTGTGTAAGTCTGTCGGGGGCCGTTCCGATGAGTGACTTGGACGACCGAGAGCTTGGCGAGCTGCTGGCGATGTTGCGCGACAGCGACGAGCACGTCGATCCTAGCCGCCTTTCCGGCTTTTCCGACGCCACGCTGCTCGAGGTGCTCCATCCATTGGGCGACGACCGCCTGGTGACCAACGTGCCGAGCTTCGTCGCCGTGCGTGAAGAACTGCGCCGCCGCGGGCTGCTGCCGCGCGACCACTGAAGGGCGCGCTCAAGCGCGCTGGCGTCGGCGGCGAGCTACCAAAACCGCAATCTCCATCCCACCTAGACTCCCGGCGCCACTTCCGGTAACGTTCCCAATAGATGCCGGGAACGGCACGGGGAGGATGTATGGGCAGACGGCCCACCATCATTGATGTGGCAAAGCTTGCCGGGGTGTCGAAAAGCACCGCGGCACGGGCCCTTTCCGACTCCCCCGATGTCAACGAGGTCACTCGCGACAAGGTCCGCAAGGCCGCGATTGCCAGCGGTTATGAGCGCAACCATCTCGCCGTCGGCATGCGGTCGGGCCGTTCCGGTCTGTTCGGGCTGGTCATCCCCGATATCACCAACCCGTTCTGGGCCGAGGTCGCCCGCGGCGCGCAGGATATCGTCGGCGAGAACGGCGCTTCGCTGCTGGTGTTCTCCTCCGACTGGGACCACGACCGCGAAGCCAGCCACCTGCGCGCCTTGCGCCAGGCCCGGGTCGAGGGCGCCATCGTCAATCCCGTCTCCGACAATGCCGAGGATTTCGGCCGCTTCGGCGTGCCCTTCTCGCTGATCGGCTCGAGTGCCGAACGCTTCCCGGATACTCCGAGCATCGGCTCCGACATCCGCCAGGCGGTGCGCCTGGGGCTCGATCATCTGGTCGCCCGCGGTCACCCGGCGCCCGCCCTGATCCTCGGGCCGAAATCCCGCCTGGCGCGCGCCCGGTTCCTGCGCTCGGTGCACGAGCACTGCCTCGAGCGCGATATCGATCCGGCGGTGCTGCAGGTCGAAGATGGCGACTACACTTTCGAGGGCGGTCACTCCGCCATGCAGCGCCTGATGGCGCGCCAGCCCAGTGGTCACCTCACGGTGTTCTGCGCTAACGACCTGATGGCGCTCGGCGCCATGCTGGCGGTGCGTGAGGCCGGGCGGGAGTGCCCACGCGACGTCTCCATCCTCGGCTTTGACGGGGTGCCGGCCGGCGCCTTTTCCTGGCCCGGCCTCACCACTATCGAAAAGCCGGCCCGCGAGCTCGGCCGCCGCGCCGCCCAGGCGCTGTTCGATGAAATTGCCGGTCGTCCGCAGGATGGCCGCACCTATTTGCCATGCCGCCTGATAGAGCGAGGCTCACTCGCCGATCTCAGCGTGCAAACGCCCCTGCGCGTCGCAGGAGCGGGGAGGAGCTAGAAGCATGTCGAGCGTCGAGCAAAACGCGACGGCTATTGCACGTGTTGCCGGGAACGTTCCCAAGTCGCAGCGCTTCGCCAATGGCGTCCGCCGCTGGTGGCCCTACTACGTCATGCTCGCCCCCGGCCTGCTGTTCTTCCTCGTCTGGCACTATTTCCCGATCTGGGAAGCCAAGATGGCATTCGAGCAGGTGCGCATCATCCCGCCCAATCTCTGGGTCGGGCTGAAGCACTTCCAGACCCTGTTCGCCTCGCCGGTGTTCTATCAGGTGCTGGCCAATACGCTGATCATCTCGACCCTGAAGATCCTCTTCGTCTTCCCGGTGCCGATCATCGTTGCGCTGCTGCTCAACGAGGTGCGGAGCGGGCGGCTCAGGAAGTTCGTGCAGTCGGCGATCTACCTGCCGCACTTTCTGAGCTGGGTGGTGATCGCCGGCGTGTTCATCGCCATCCTGTCGCCGTCCGATGGCGCGGTGAACCAGATCACCGGCTTCTTCGGCATCAAGCCGGTGGCCTTCATGACCGATGGCAACTCGAGCCGCTGGGTGCTGGTGTTCTCAGAGATCTGGCGGTCGGCCGGCTGGGACAGCCTGCTCTACCTCGCCGCCATCATCGGCATCGACCAGTCGCTCTACGAAGCAGCCGAGCTCGACGGCGCCAACCGTTGGCAGAAGGTCTGGCACGTCACCATCCCGGGGATCGTCCCGACCATCGCGACGCTGTTCATTCTCAACATGGGGATGTTCCTCTCGGCCGATCTCAACCAGGTCATCAACTTCCTCAACGACGTGAACCGCGGCCAGATCGATATCCTCGATACCTACGTCTACCGCATCGGTCTGCGCACTGGCGAATACTCGCTGGCCACGGCCGCCGGCCTGTTCAAGGCAGTGTTCGGCATGATCCTCATCCTATCGGCGCACTTCGTTTCGAAGCGCCTCACCGGCAAGGGAGTGTGGTGATGGCCGCGCCTCGTGGCACCGCGATCCGCCGCACGCCGCTGGAGCGCATCGAGTACGCCATCATCGTTACGACGCTGCTGGCGATGGTGGTGGTGATGCTGCAACCGATCCTAAACCTCCTGGCCGTGTCGTTCTCCGACCCCAGCCAGGTGGCGGGCAAGAGTGGCCTCGATATCTGGCCCTCGGGCTTCTCACTCGATGTCTGGATGCTGCTGCTGCAACACCCCAACGTGCAGCGCGGCATCCTCAATTCGATCTTCATCACCGCGACCGCCACTTTCATCGGCGTCGTCGGCACCGCGCTGATGGCCTGGGGCCTGAGCCGACCCAACCTGCCGGGCCGCCGCATCATCTTCCTGCTCGTCCTCGTCACCATCGTGTTCGAGCCCGGCATCATCCCCGACTACTTCCTGATGAAGCGGATGGGGCTGCTCGACAGCTACTGGAGCGTCATCCTCTACAAAGCCGTGAACGCCTGGTACCTGATCATCCTGGTTCGCTTCTTCGAGGAGATCCCCGAAGAACTGCTCGAGGCAGCCGAACTCGACGGCGCCAACGCCTTCCAGGTCTTCTTCCAGGTGGTGCTGCCGCTGGCCAAGCCCGCCTTGGCGACCATCGCCCTGTTCTACCTGGTGTTCCACTGGAACGAGTTCTTCCGGGCGATGATCTACCTGAACGACCAGACCAAGTACCCGCTGCAGGTGGTGCTCAGGCAGTTCGTGGTCGAGGGGGACAAGCTCGCCATCGTCGGCGCCGACAATGCCGCCAACAATATCGGCGTGGCGCAGATCAACCTGAAGGCGCTGAAGGCCGGGATGATCATCATCACCATCCTGCCCATCCTCGCCATCTACCCGCTGATCCTCAAGTTCTTCACCAAGGGCACGATGAGTGGAGCGCTGAAGGGATGATGGATTTCGCTGTCATTGCTGCGCCCGATGTAGGCAAACTCTCGCCATGCGGCACGGGAGAGCGTCATGACCGAGCGCACGGCACGTCCTGTCAATCGCGGCCTGCAGATCGCAGTCCTCACGTTGGCCGGCATCGAGACGGCGCTGGTCGCCGTCGTCGTATTCTTCGTTTCCTACCAGGCCCTGTTTTCGAACGAGCAGCTCAGCCGCTCGATCGGCTGGGCGATCACCGGCACGGCCGCGGCGCTGTTCGCAGTGTTCACGCTCCCGGCGCTCATTCTCGGCATCCGCGGGCGTTGGCTCAAAACTGCGCTGCTCTTCGCAATTCTCGCAGTTGCGGTGCCGGTGGCTCTCAGTCGCTTCACGTAGATTCCCCTGTTATTGCCGCCCGATATCTGGTCATCCTCCCGCTGCAGGGCACGGGAGAGCCGCATGAACGATACCGGCGCAAGCCCGAAGACACCCTGGCTGCGCTACGCCATCTTCGTCCTCGTCGGGCTGCAGATTGCGCTGTTCGTCGTCATCGAGGCAGACTTCCTCCAGCGCGCCTCGCAGATGGACACGATCACCCGGTCGATGAACCAGGATTTCGCCATCCTGCTCATCTTGCCGCTGGTGCTGCTGACCATCCCGGCGCTGCTCCTCGCCATCCTCAATCGCTGGCTGGTGCTGGCGTTGGTCCTCGCGGTGCTGCCGATCCTCGCGGTATCCGGGCTCATCGCGCTCATCAACTTCCGCTAGCCACCTCGCCACTGGCCCAACCCGCCGCCTTCAGCGGAGGGTACGCGCCATGATGGCTGTCCTCAGGCTGACCTTCAGTCATCGCCGTTCGGCCGCCTTACCGCAGCCTCGTGCCGGCGCGCCCACATCGCGACACGCGCCGGCGCGCCGGCCATCCAAGTCTCAACGAAAACAAGCATAACGGAGGAGAATCCATGCTTAAGACCCTGCTTCTGACCACAACCGCGCTGGCGCTCAGCCTGTCGCTGGCTATGCCCGCCAGCGCGCAGACGGTGATCCGCCTCGTGTCCAAGGACCTGCTCTCGACCAACCCGCCCGATGTTGCGCATATCGGGCGCATCGAGGCGGCACTGAAGGCGCAGGGCACCGATCTCGACATCCAGATCGTCGACCTGCCGTCATCGGGTTATGCCGATGCGCTCGGCGTCATGCTGCTCTCGGGCGATATCCCCGACCTGATCTACTTCCAGGGCGGCGACGCCAAGATGGCCGATCAGGGCATTCTCGAAGATCTGAACCCCTGGATCGAGAAGTCGCCCAACCTCAAGGCAGCGCTCTGGCCGCACAATGTCGAGCGCCTGAAAAACTATCCCTATCTGCTCTATGTCTATCCGCCGCGCGCCCCGCAGCCGGTACTCCGCAAGGACTGGCTGGATAAGCTCGGGATCGCCGCGCCGACCACCGTCGATGAGTACGAAGCCTTCTTCAAGGCCATCCACGATGCCGATCTCGATGGCGACGGCACCCCGGGCAACACCTACGGCGTCACCACTGCCGACAACACCAACGAGCTCGACTCGATCTTCAACCAGGCCTTCGGCATCACCGGCACCTGGATGAAGGACGCAGCCGGCGAGTGGGTAAGCTCGCGCATCACCGACCAGGAAAAGGCCAAGCTCACCTGGTACGCCAAGCTCGGCGCCGAGGGCCTCTACGACAAGGAATACGTCACCTCGAAATTCGATGTGAAGGAAGACAAATTCTACACCGGCAAGGCCGGCGTGATCTTCGGCTCCTCGGCGGAAGTCATCGACATCTATGGCGGCAAGATGCGCCAGGCGCATCCGGACGCGAACATCGAGCTGGCGCTGCTGCCGATCCCGTCGGGTCCGGGCGGCCAGGGCCTCCAGGCGGTCGATGTGTCGAAGGAAGCCCGCGGTTTCGCCATCGCCACCACCTCTGAGCACAAGGAAGAGGTGGCCAAACTGCTCGACTTCATGGCTTCGACTGAAGGCCAGATGCTTGATCGGATGGGCTTTGAGGGTGAGGAATACACCAAGTCCGGTGACACCTACGAGATCACCGACAAGATGAGCACCTGGTATGCCCGCTTCTTCGCGGCTGCCAACTTCACCCCGCCGGTGGAGTGGAAGTCTGAAGCTGCGCAGCAGTCGCTGAAGAATATCGCGGAGTGGTTCAAGCCGGACAACGCCTTCGTCTGGCCCGCCGACTATGCCGCCGACCTCGATGCGACCGAGAACGTCTACCGCGCCTGGGTCTACAAGTTCATCTCCGGCGAAGCCTCGATGGACCAGTGGGACGCCTTCGTCGCCGAATGGAAGGCCGCCGGTGGCGACCGCCTCAACGAGTATGCCCGGACCAAGCTGAACGGCTAAGGCCCGGACCATCGCATCCCGCCCGTGGCGTCCTCCCACGGCCACGGGCGGGTGCGGTGCCTGAACTAGACAAGCGGAAGCAGACCATCATGCCCACCTCCCTTCGCGGCCGTGTCCGCGCCATGCTCCACGGCATTGCCCTCGGCGATGCGCTCGGCGCCCCGGTCGAAAAGCTCTCGGCGGCCGATATCCGCGCCCGCTATGGCCGGGTCACTTCGCTCGAGGCGCGTTGGCACAAGATGGACCTGCCGCCCGCTGAGCGGAACCATCGCGTGCGGGGCAACGGCATCGTCACCGACGACACGCTGATGACCCTGGCGCTGATGGATCTTTATGCCGAAGCCAACCGCCATCTCGACGCCTGGGACATGGCCGACGGCATGGTACGCCAGATTGCCTGGACGCCACGCTGGATCCCCGAGATGCAGCGCGAAGCCAACCTGATCGACCGGCTGTTCTACCCCGAAAAATGGATCTTCCAGCGCCACCAGCTGGCCAATTGCGACCCCCGCCAGGGCGGCATCGGCAACATGGTCAATTGCGGTGCCGCCATGTACATCGCCCCGGTCGGCGTGGTGAACGCCTGCGACCCCAAGGCCGCTTATGACGAGGCGATAGCTTTCGCCCAGGGCCACCAGGAGAGTTTTGGGCTCGAGGCCGCCGGCGCCTTTGCCGCTGCCGTCGCTGCCGCCTTCATACCTGGTATCTCCATCGAAGCGATCGTCGAACGGGTCATTGCCCTCAGCAAGGACGGCACGCGCGAGGCGATCCGCGCCATCGCCGATGTCGCCTCCGGCCTTAAGGGCGCCGATCACGCCGAGGTGGTTGCCGCCTTTCACGCCGCCATCGCGCCATTCTCGCCGATGGGCGACGACGTGAACCACACCAAGGCCCGCGCCGGGCGGCTCTCGCAAGCCTATCAGCCGTCGCGGCTGGGCTCGATCGAGGAACTGCCGCTGGCGCTGGGCTTCGCCCTGGTCAATGGCGGCGATTTCCGTATCGCCATCGAAGACGGCATCAATTCCGGCCGCGACACCGATTCGATCGGCGTCATGGCCGGCGCCATCCTTGGCGTGCTGCACGGCGAGAGCGTCATCCGCGACGCCGACCGCCAAACCCTCGACAGCGCCAACCGCCTCGATCTCACGGCTGCGGCCGACCGTTTCACTGTCACCGCCACCGACATCCTTCTCGCCGACCGGCGGGCCCGCGAAGCCGCCGAGCGCAGCCGCGATGCGCTCTTGGAACAAGGCCCCCTCACCCGGCCTCCGGCCGACCTCTCCCCCCAGGGAGAGGTGGTGTAGCGGCACGATATCGCCCATGCCCCACCTCTCCCTCGGGGGAGAGGTCGCTGCGCAGCAGCGGGTGAGGGGGCCTTTTGCCTACTCCGACGCCAAGGACCACCATGCTGACCACCACCGAAATCTTCGATCGCATCTATGCCGGCTTCATCGGCAAGGCCATCGGCGTCCGCCTGGGCGCCCCGGTCGAGCCGACCATCTGGAGCTATGAGCGCATCCGCAACACCTATGGCGAGGTCACCCAGTACCTCCGCGATTTCAAGAATTTCGCCGCCGACGACGACACCAACGGTCCGGTCTATTTCATCCGCGCGCTGCGCGACTACGGGCTCAGGGCCACCGCTGCCGATGTCGGCCGCACCTGGCTGAACTACGCGGCCGAGGAACACGGCATGTACTGGTGGGGCGGCTTCGGCAACTCCACCGAGCACACCGCCTACAAGAACCTCAAATCCGGCATGGAGGCGCCGGAATCCGGTGCGATCGCCACCAACGGCACCACCGTCGCCGAGCAGATCGGCGGACAGATATTCATCGACAGCTGGGGCTGGGTGAACCCGGGCAACCCAATGCGCGCCGCTCAGATGTCGGCCATGGCCGCGTCGGTCGCCCATGACGGCGACGGCCTCAACGGCGCCCGCTTCTGTGCCGCCGCCATCGCCCAGGCATTCGTCGGCAAATCCATCGGCGAGATCGTCGAAACCGGCCTCTCGACTATCGATGCCAACTCGACCTATGCCCGCGTCGCTCGCGCGGTGATCGACTTCCACAAGGCCAACCCGTCCGACTGGCGCGCCTGTCGCGACATGCTGACCGCCGAGTGGGGTTACGACCGCTACCCGGGCGTCTGCCACATCATCCCCAATGCCGGCGTCACCGTCATGGCCATCCTTTACGGTGAGGGCGAACTGACCCGCACCGCCGAGATCGCCACCATGGCAGGCTGGGACACCGATTGTAACGCCGGCAATGCCTGCGCCATTGTCGGCACCTTCCAGGGCGTGCAGCCGAGCTGGGACAAGTATCGCAAGCCCATCAACGACTTCGTCATCGCCTCAGGCGTCATCGGCACGCTCAACGTTGTCGATATCCCGAGCTTTGCCCGCGAACTCACCGTCCTCGCCCTCCGCCTCGACGGCAAAGAGCCGCCGGCGCTCTGGCTCGAGGATTTCGAGCGCCGCGGCGTGCGTTTCGATTTCGATGCGCCGGGCGCCACCCATGCCTTCCGCACCGAGCCGTTCAACCAGATCGAGGTGAAGTCGGCCACGGACAAGCAGGGGCCGAATTCGCGTGGCGCGCTCGAGGTGCTGCTCGACCGGCTCGAGCGCGGGCAGGGCGGCCGGATCTTCTGGAAGCCGTTCTACCGCCGCGCCGATTTTGACGACGAGCGCTACCGCCCGATGTTCACCCCGCTCGCCGATGCCGGCCAGACGGTAAAGTTCAAGCTCGAGCTCGACCCCTGGAACGGCGACGGCAACCTCCGCGTCGCCCCCTATGTCCGCCGCGCCATCTCCGGCGAGATCGTCGAGACCGGCGCCTGGCATGTGCCGAGCTCCGCGGGCTGGCAGGATTACGAGTTCACCATTCCCGAAGGCGACGAAGCGATCGACGAGATCGGTGTCTTGGTCGAGTATTTCGGCCGCCTGAAGTTCCTCGGCCGGCTCTACCTGTCGGAGTTCTCGATCTCGGGCAAAGGCAAGCTCGGCATCGATCCGAAAGTCGAGAAGCAGGAATGGGGCGGCATCACCCGCTTCACCTGGAACCGCGGGCACTGGTCGCTGCAGGATGGCGTTATCCACGCCCACACCGCCGAGGACGCCGACGCCTGGACCGGCAACGGCTACCTCCGCGATGCCACGGTCACCGCCGAGGTGACCCCGCTGGCCGGCAAATCTCACCTCGTTGCCGCCCGCGTGCAGGGCACCAGCCGCTTCTATGCCGCCGGCTTCCAGGATGGCGAGGCAGTGATCCTGAAACAGGACCACGGCACCACCGTGCTGGCCAAGGCGCCATTCGCCGTGAAGCCCGGTGAAGCCCACAAGCTGGCGCTGACCGTGGCGGGCGACAAGCTGACGCTCAGCGTCGACGGCAAGGAATTGCTCTCGGCAACCGACAGCCACTTCCGCTACGGCCAGGCCGGCCTGCGCATGGCCGCGGCCGGGCGGATGACGGTCAGCCGGCTGGACGTGGTTGAGCTGTGAGACAGGCCTCGACAGACGGCCCCCTCCCATCCTCCCCCATAAAGGGGGAGGTGCCGCCTCCAGTGTTTGGCACGATCCAGCCACAGCCTCGACTCTTCACCTCCCCCTTTATGGGGGAGGCCGGGAGGGGGCCGTCTGCTTCAGTCGGCACCAACAGCAGATGACCATCCCCTTCAACCCCCTCGAAACCGGCCCGCTCGACGGCATCCGCGTCATCGACCTCAGCCGCCTTGTTGCCGGCAACATGCTGAGCCTGCAGCTCGCCGATTTCGGCGCCGACGTCATCAAGATCGAGCCGCCACAGGGCGATCCGCTGCGCGAGTGGCGCGATGAGGGGCACTCGCTCTACTGGAAGACCTACGGCCGCAACAAGCGCTCGGTGCAGCTCAACCTTCGCGAAGCCCCCCACATGGCGGCGCTGAAAGCGCTGCTCCAGACCGCCGACGTCTTCATCGAGAACTTTCGCCCCGGCACGCTCGAAGAGATGGGCCTCGCGCCCGACACTCTGCTTGCCGCCAACCCGAACCTGATCATTGTCCGTATTTCCGGATTCGGCCAGACCGGCCCCTACGCGCAGTTCCCCGGCTTCGGCACCATCGTCGAAGGGATGAGCGGCTTTGCCTACCGCACCGGTTTCCCCGATCGCGAACCGGTGCTGCCGCCGCTGGCGCTGGCCGACATGATCGCCGGGGTCTATGGCGCCAATGCCACCGTCACCGCGCTGTTTGCCCGCTTCCGTGGGCGCGCCAAGGGGCAGGTGATCGACCTGAGCCTGCTCGAGCCGATGTATTCGGTGCTCGGCCCGGAGGCCGCGATCTACGCGGTGACCGGCAAGGTCAAGGAGCGCTCCGGCTCTGCCTCCAACACCGCATCGCCGCGCAATGTCTATCGCTGCGCCGATGGCAAGTATGTGGCGCTATCCGGTTCGACCCCACAGGTGGCTCGTCGCATCTTCGAGGTCATCGGCAAGCCCGAAATGAACAGCGATCCGCGCTTTGCCACCAACTCCGACCGGGTGAAGCACCGCGACCTCGTCGACGCCGCGGTCGGCGAGTGGTTCAGCCGTCACAGCCACGACGAGGCATTGCGCATCATGCGCGAGGCCGGCGCCACGGTCGGCCCGATCTACTCGATCGCCGAGATTGCCCATGACCGGCATTTCATTGACCGCGGCATCATTGTCGATGTTGAAGACAAGGATTTCGGCAGCCTGCCGGTGCACAACATCCTGCCCCGCCTCAGCGATACCCCAGGCACCTTCCGCCGCCCGGCGCCGCAACTTGGCGAGCACACCGCAGAAGTGTTGCGCGAGGCCGGCGTCGATCCTGCTACGGTGCTCGGATGAAGCTTCGCTCGCTGCTCTATGTCCCGGCCCATTCCGAGCGCTTCGTCGCCAAGGCGCACGAGCGCGGCGCCGACGCCATCGTCCTCGATCTCGAGGATGCGGTGCCGGAAGCCGACAAGGACGCGGCGCGAGCCAACCTCGTGAGCACCGTCCCGTCCGTTGGTCGCAACGGCGCGGCAGTATTCGTCCGCATCAATCCAGCCCTTCGACAGCGTGAGGATGCACTTGCCGCCTGCCGGGCCGGCGCTGTCGGCGTGATGGTGGCCAAGGCCAGTTCCTCCGCCGCGCTCGATGCCCTCGCTGGCTCGCTTCGCGCCGAGGAGGCGAAACTTGGCCGAGCAGCGATGAGCTTCCTGGCCCTGGTCGAAGGCGCCGCGGCGCTGCTCGACGCCCGGCTGATCGCCGCCAATCACCGCGTCATCGGCCTGTTGCTCGGCAGCGAGGATCTCGTCACCGAACTCGGCGCCACCCCGAGCCCCGAGGTGCTGCGCCACCCGAAGCTGCTGCTGCACTATGCGGCGAAGGCCGAGGGCAAGCTGAGCTTCGGCCTGTTGCAGTCGAGCGCCGACTACACCGATCTCGCCGCCCTCGCCGCCGCCGCCGCGGAAGCCAGGGCACACGGCTTCGACGGCGCCACCTGCGTTCATCCTTCAGCTGTCGCGGTGCTCAATGCAGGTTTTTCACCGAGCGAGGCGGAGCGTGAATGGGCGGAGCGCGTCGTTGCTGCTGCATCTGAGCGCCCGGGCGCGTTCCAGCTCGACGGCAGAATGGTCGATGCCCCGATCGTGGCGCGAGCGCGGAAGCTGCTTGAGGGGTAAGTTGGTGTTTGCTGGCCGTACGTGCCAAAGACGCGATGCCCACCTGCCCCTTGATGGGGGAGGCAAGCGAAGCTTGTGAGCGAAGCGATCTAGCGTAGCTCGGAGGGGGTGTGGGGGACCTCGATACCTCTGGTCGACCCGATCTGGTTTCTGAGGCATACGGACCCCAACCAACATCGCGCGTGCTGCACACCCCACCCCATCCCTCCCCGTCAAGGGGAGGGTGTTCGGCCGGTGATTGGGGCCCGATCACAACACGCTGGGCTAAGCCGCAATCCCGATGAACTCGAGGAACGCCTCGAGCGGGAGCGGCTGCGACAACAGGAACCCCTGCAACTCGTGGCATCCATGCGCCACCAGGTAATCGCGCTGCCCCTCGGTCGCGACGCCCTCGGCGGTCACCCGCATCTTCAGCGAACGGGCCAGGTCGATAATGGTGCGGACGATCACCTCGGCGTCCGCCGAGTCTCCCAACTGGCCGACGAAGGACTGGTCGATCTTCAGCTTATCTACATTGTAGCGGCGCAGGTAGTTGAGCGACGAATAGCCGGTGCCGAAATCATCGAGCGCCAGCCGGATCCCCGCTTCGCGCAGCCGCGTCAGTCCGGCTTCGGTGGCTTCGGAGGTATCGAGCAGCACCCCCTCGGTGATCTCGAGTTGCAGTCGGTTCGGATCGATCTCTCGTTCACGCAGCGTTTCGATGGCCCGGTCGACGAAGCGCCGGCTCTTCAGCTCCACCGGTGACACGTTTACTGCCACCCAGGGGATCGTCGTCCGCGCCAGCATGCTGCAGGCCTCGCCGAACACCCACTCGCCCAGTTTCTCGATCAGCCCGCGTTCCTCGGCCACGCCGATGAATACGTCCGGCGCCAGCCGGCCGCGCTCCGGGTGGTCCCAGCGCACCAGCGCCTCGGCGCCGGCAATCGTGCGGCTGTCGGCTGCAAAGATCGGCTGGTACTCGAGCGTCAGCTCGCCGCCCTGGTCGAGCGCCCGGCGCAAATCCTGCTCGACCCGCCGCTTCTCCTCCACCGTCTCGGCCATGGGCGGCGCGAACACTTCCCAGCGGCTCCGCCCGCGCGCCTTGGCCTCATAGAGCGCGATATCGGCTTCACGCAGCATACGGAACGCGTCCGAGCCCGGCTGCCACGGTGCGATGCCGAAACTGGCGGTGATGAAAGCCGGATCGTCGAACAGCCGGAATGGCCGGCCGAACTGCAGCTGGATCGCCCGGCACAGCGATTCCGCCGCCGCTGCCGCCGGGCCGGAAAGGAGGATCGCGAACTCGTCGCCGCCCACTCGCGCCAGCGTGCCCGCCGGGCCTACCAGCTGGAACAGCCGATTGGCCAGCTGCCGCAGCAGGTCGTCGCCCGCCACGTGCCCAAGCGTGTCGTTGATGTGCTTGAAGCGGTCGAGGTCGATCAACACCAGCGTCGCCGGCCTTCCCTCTGCGGCTCGTGTCGCCAGCGCCGCAAGGTCGCGCTCGAACTGCGCCCGGTTTGGCAGCCCCGTGAGCGAGTCATGGTAGGCGAGAAAGTGGATATGCGCCTCGGCTCGGCGTCGCTCGGTGATATCGCGGGCGCTGCACACCAGCCCGATGATCGCCCCCTCGGGGTTGCGCAGCGGCAGCTTCGAAGTCGATAGCCACAGCTGCGTGCCGTCAGGGCGGATGACATATTCCTCGTGGTCGATCAGCGCCTTGCCGCGGATGACACTCATGTCGTCCTCGTAGTAGCGGCGGGCCAGCGGCAGCGGGTGCACGTCGAGGTCGGATTTGCCGATCAGCGTGTTGGGGTCGCCATGTCCCAGGTCGGCTGCGACCGCCCGATTGGCGATGACGAAGCGGGCGTCCCTGTCCTTGATGTAGAGGTAGTCCGGCACCTGGTCGATCATGGTGCGCAGCCAGCTGCGCTCGACCTGGGCCCGTTGCTGCTCGCCGGCCAGTTCCGCCGCAAAGCGTTGCAGCCGTTCGTTCGCCGCCACCAATGCGGCAAGCGATTCCGACGGCTCGGGGTGAGCGACGTGCTGGACGAGAGACCGCTTCACGACCATCGGGGCCTCGGAGCCGGATAGTTCGGGCGACTATCATGCTAGGCAGCAATCGATAAGCAACTCCTAATCGTGGCTAAGTACAAGTCTGCCGTCAGCGCCCCGCCGCAGCAGCAGCGCGGTAGTCGCTCGGCGAAATGCCATTGAGCCGTCGGAATGCCTTGGCGAAATAGTTTCCATTGGCAAAGCCGGTTGCTGCGGCGATGGCGGCGACCGGCTGGTCGGTGGCGATCAGCAGCCGGGTTGCCCGTTCCATTCGAACGGCGAAGACGAAATCCGACGGGCTTTGGCCGGTCTCGCCGCTGAACCGCCTGACGAAATGCGCCCGGCTCAGCCCCGCCACCCGCGCCAGCCGATCGACCCCCAGCGGTTCGCCCAGATGCTCGGTGATGAAGCTCTGCGCCCGCGCAATAGGTGGCGCCATCGCGGTGGTGGCCGGGGTTGCGCCGAACAGCCCGTCATGCAGCGCCATCATCGCCTCGTAAGCCGCGGCCGACGCCTCGCCACTCAGCAGCTCGGAAGAACGCATCAGTCTGAGGCAGGCATCCGCCATGCGGTCCACCGCCCCTGACGCGGGCAGCACCACCGGCCCCTTGAGGTCGATGATCGCCCGGATCAGCCGCAGTGCCTCGCGTCCATTGGCGCCGATCCAGAAATACTCCCAGGTCTGGCCGCGATCGAGCCAGTAGCGGTTGGCGTGCGGAAAGCTCAGCACCATGGTCGATCCGGGCAGCAGCACGTGTCGCGCCCCGGCATAGTCGAGCTCGCCGCGCCCCGCGATGGTGTGCTGGATGATGACGAACGGCACGTCGCCGCGCTTGAGCCCCTCCCAGTTGTAGACCTCGTTGGCGCGCTTTTCGAAGCCGGCGCCCGTTGCCATGGCATGAAAGCCCAACGGTCCGCGGGCTGGCGCGATGGTCTGGATCTTGTGCCCGTGAGCAATCAGGTCAGACAGCATGAAATTACCCGCGATCGCATGTCTTTCCTCTACACCGTCGGGCAGCGTTGCCGCTAGATGGAGCCCAATTGCAAAGGGAGGGAACGCCATGTCGTTCAAAATCGCGATCATCGGCGCCGGGTCGGTGGGGTTCACCAAGACCCTGATCTCGGATCTGCTCAAAGTGCCGGAATTCGCCGATGTCGAGTTCGCACTGACCGATATCAACGCCCACAACCTCGACATGATCCACCAGATCATCTCGTCGATCGTGGCGGTCAACCAGCTGCCGGCCAAGGTTACCGCCACCACCAACCGGCGCGAGGCCATCACCGGCGCACGCTACATCATGAGCTGCGTGCGCGTCGGCGGGCTCGAGGCCTTCGCCACCGACGTCAACATTCCGCTCAAATACGGCGTCGACCAGTGCGTCGGTGACACCATCTGCGCCGGCGGCATCCTCTATGGCCAGCGCAACATCCCGGTCATCCTCGATTTCTGCAAGGATATCCGCGAGGTGGCCGAGCCCGGCGCGCTGTTCCTCAACTATGCCAACCCGATGGCGATGAACACCTGGGCCGCCGATCTCTATGGCGGCGTCGATGTGGTCGGGCTCTGCCACGGCGTACAGCACGGCGCCCATCAGATTGCCCAGGTGCTCGGCGTCGACGATCACGACCTCGACTATGTCTGCTCGGGCATCAATCACCAGACCTGGTACATCGATATCCGTGCCAAGGGCCGCAAGATCGAGGCAGACGAGCTGATCGCCGGCTTCGAGAAGCATCCGGTCTACTCCAAGCAGGAAAAGGTCCGCATCGACGTGCTGAAGCGCTTCGGCGTCTATTCCACCGAGTCGAACGGCCACCTGAGCGAATACCTGCCCTGGTACCGCAAGCGCCCCGAAGAAATCTCGCGCTGGATCGACATGAGCGACTGGATCCACGGCGAGACCGGCGGCTACCTTCGGCACTCGACCGAGCGCCGTAACTGGTTCGAGACCGACTTCCCCAAGTTCAAGGCCGAAGCCACCAAGCAGCTGTCGGAGCACAAGCGTACCACCGAGCACGCCAGCTACATCATCGAGGCGCGCGAGACCGGCCGCACTTATCGCGGCCACTTCAACCGCCGCAACAACGGCATCATCAAGAACCTGCCGGCTGACGCCATCATCGAAAGCCCCGGCTTCGTCGATCGCTTCGGCATCAACATGGTCGAGGGCATCGAGCTGCCGATCGCCTGCGCTGCGACCTGCTCGGTATCGATCAGCGTGCAGCGGATGAGCGTCGAAGCGGCAATGACCGGCAATATCGACATGCTGAAGCTTGCCGTACTGCACGATCCGCTGGTCGGCGCCATCTGCACCCCCGACGAGGTCTGGCAGATGGTCGACGAAATGGTCGTCGCCCAGGCGCAATGGCTGCCGCAATATGCCGAGGCGGTCCCGGCCGCCAAGGAGCGGCTGGCGAAAGCCACGGTGAAGACGAAGGACTGGGCCGGCGCCGCCCGCAAGGTGGTGCGCTCGGTCGAAGAGCTGCGCGAGATGAAGGGGGCGCATCACTGAGATTGTGGCTGCCGAAGGCCCCCTCACCCGGAGCGCTGCGCGCTCCGACCTCTCCCCCAGAGGGAGAGGTGAGCTCGTGGCGAGATCGAGCCCCAGCACCACCTCTCCCTTGGGGAGAGGTCGGCCAAAGGCCGGGTGAGGGGGCCTTGCCCCACGCACTGAGCTCGGAGAAGTTAACTCCCGTTAACCCGACTCCCTGCATGGTGGCGGCATGTCCGATGTCGCCACCGCGCTGCTGCAACTGATCGGCCGCTCCGAGCCCGCCGCCGATCCGGCGCTGGCGGCGGTGAAGCTTGCGCGCGCCAGTCTTGACGCGCTGGTGCTCCGCCTAGGCCAGAGCATCGACGCCAAGGTCACCGCGCAACTGGCAGGCGGCCTGACCCAGCTCACCGCCGACGGTGAGACCTTCGTGCTGAAGCTCGAAACGCCGCTGCCGGTCAACACCGTGGTGACGCTGAAGATCACCCCGTCCCCGACCGGCCAGCCCGCCGTCACCGTCACCGTGCAGCCGCAACCCGCAGTCGCCCAGCCGGCTCCGCCGGCCCCACCAGCACTGCCGCCGCTGCCGCAGCCGGTTACCGCCGCGACGGTGCCGGCTCCACCCGTTCAGCTGGCTGGCGCACCACCCGCAGCTGTCGCACCGCTATCGCCCGGTGCGCCAGTGCTCGCACCAGGCGCTGCGCCGTTCGCAGCTGTCCCGCTTGCACCGGCGGTATCGCTCCCCGCCGAGGTTCAGCCGCCAGGCTTGCCGGCTCAAGCGCCAACGATCCCCACCCCGCCGGCGCCCGCGCAGCCATCCGGCACGCCGACGCCGCTTCCTCCAGTCACCGTCCAACTGGCCCCGGCGCCAGCTCCAGCGGCGCAGGCGCTCCCACCAACACCGGCTGCCCAGGCGCCCGCACCTGCGCCGGCTCAGCCGCCTCCAGCTCAGCTCACGCCAACCCAGCCTGCGCCGGCTCACCCAGCACCGGCGCAGCCGGCGTCGGCCCAACCAGCGCCAGCTGCGACGATCGCTCAGCCGGCCAGGCCCGCCACCGTCTCGACCCCACCAATACCGGCGGCCGCCCCCACGCAGCCTGCGACCGCCCAGCTCTCGCCAGCCGCGCCGACTGTCCCGGTGAGCAACACCCCCGCGACGAGCCACCCGATGCCGCCGGTGGTGCAGCCCCAGGTCGCCACAGCTGCGCCGTCGGCCAAACCGGTTTCCCCCGGCGGTCCGGTGCCAGCCATTGCGCCGCAGCTGACAGGGAGCCCCGCACCGCCGCCGCCCGCGCCGGCAGCAACCCCCACACTCTCGCTGCCACCGCCGACGGTTGTATCGCCCATATCGATCCCGCGCTCGGGCCCGACGCCTGCGTCGCCTCCGCTTGCGCAAATCCTCGCCGATCCCGTCCAGGCCGCGGCGCGACAGGACAGCATCCTGCCGCTGATCGCCCGTCTTGCGACGCTAGCCGCGCCCACAGCCGCCGCACTGCCGCGTCCGGCGCTCGAAGCCATCGCCATGCTGCTCGGCACCCGGCTCGATCTCAACCGCGCTCCGCCCGACGGCAAGACGCTTCGCGATGCCGTGCTGCGGACCGGCATCATCACCGAGCCCGGCACCCGCACCTCCACCGATGCCAAATCCGCCCTGCTGCAGTTGCGCTCGGCTCTATCCGGGTTCCTTGGTGGCGAGGTCGAGGCCGTCGCGCCGGTAACGCGCCGTCCGCCCCCGCCCCTGAAGGGAGAACCCGTCCGCGCCCCTTCCGCCCAGTCCGCGCCGCCTTCGGCTGAAGAACCCGTCGAGACGGCCCGGCAGTTGCTCGGTCACGCCGACGCGGCACTCTCCCGCGCAAAACTGCTGCAGCTGGCCTCCAACCCCGCCGATGCGGCTCGCCCCGCTACTGCAGCTCCCGCCGCCGAGTTCCGGGTGGAGGTGCCGATGCAACTCGGCGCCGAAACCGGCATCCTGCAGCTGCTGGTCGAGCGTGACGGCAAGCACAAGCGCAGCCCGACGGAGCGCGGCTGGCGCATGCGCTTTGCCCTCAATTTCACCGCCACCGGCGAGGTCGGCGCCGAGGTGGCGTTGCTAGGCCGCAGCGCCAACGTCGCGCTGTGGGCCGCCGACCCGGCGACCGCCGATGCGCTCGAGGCCGCGCTGCCCGAGCTCGCACCGGCGCTGGCCCGTCTTGGCCTCGATGTCGGCTCCGTGCGGGTGCGCCGTGGCGCGCCGCCGCCCGCTGCCCGCGCCCCGGGTCAATTGTTGGACAGCGCCCGATGACTGACACCCCAAAGCCCGTCAGCCTCGCTGTCGCGCTGGAGTATGAGCGCGGCACCCGCGATGCGCCGCGTGTCGTCGCCAAGGGGCGGGGCGAACTGGCCCGCCGCATTGTCGAGGTAGCGGGCGAAGCCGGCGTCGTCATCGAAGCCAACGGTCCGCTCGCCGAGGCGCTGGCGAGCGTCGAGCTCGACGAGCAGATCCCGATCGAGCTCTACGAAGCAGTGGCCGAGATCATCGGTTTTGTCCTTAGGGCGAGTGCTTATCCTCCCCCGCGGGGCGGGGGAGGGGGACCGGCGAAGCCGGTGGAGGGAGCAGCAAGACGCGCCGTCTGACACCACCTTGCATTCCCACCCGGCTCCGGGCGAAGTGACGCGCCACTTTCCGGAGCCCTGCGTCATGCCGACCATTGCCGACCTCGATACCCCCACCGTCCTGATCGACATCGATCGTGTCGAGGCCAATCTGCAGCGGGCCCAGGCGCATGCCAACGCGCACGGCTATGCGCTGCGTCCGCACATCAAGACGCACAAGCTGCCGCGCTTTGCCAAGCGCCAGGTCGAGCTCGGCGCCGTCGGCATCACCGCGCAGAAGCTGGGTGAGGCCGAGGTGATGGCCGATGCCGGCATCACCGATATCTTCCTGCCTTACAACATCCTCGGGGCCAAGAAGCTGGCGCGGCTCAAGGCGTTGAACGAGCGCCTCACCCTGTCGGTCACCGCCGACAGCCCGGACACGCTATTCGGTTACGCCGCCACCTTCACCGACGGCAAGCCGCTCACCGTCCTGATCGAATGCGATTCCGGCGGTGGCCGCTGCGGCGTACAGACCCCGGCCCAGGCCCTGGCGCTGGCCCGGCAGATCGCGCTGGCCCCCGGCCTCCGCTTCGGCGGCCTGATGACTTATCCGCCGCTGCACGGCGTCGAAAAGTCCAACGCCTGGCTCACCGAGGCGGTGGCGCTGTTCGCTGAGGCCGGCATCGCCGTGCCGCGGGTTTCCTCCGGCAACAGCCCGGATATGTGGGCGCCGGCCAGCGCCCCGGTCACCGAGCGTCGCCCCGGCACTTACATCTACTACGATCGCTTCCAGGTGAAGGAGCGCGCCGCCAGCCTCGACGATTGCGCGCTCAGCGTGCTCGTCACCGTGGTGAGCCGCCCGACCGCCACCCGCGTCGTCATCGATGCCGGATCCAAGTCGCTGACTTCCGATCTCCTCGGCATGGAGGGGTTCGGCCTCGTCATGGGTACCGATCTCACCATAAAGGGGTTGTCCGAGGAGCATGGGGTCATCGAACTGCCTGTCGCCTCGGACTGGCCGCGCGTCGGCGAGCGGCTCCGCATCATTCCCAACCACGCCTGCGTCATCTCCAACCTGTTCGACAGCGTGACGCTGATCTCGGGCGACGAAGTGCGTGAAGTGGTCCCCGTTGCGGCACGAGGACGCGTCGACTGAGCGATTTCCGGAAAACTCGGCAAAATCGAAAATCCGGGGCATTTCGGCGTTTCACTGCACCGGTGAAATGCTCTAGAACACCTCTCGCAAGGGAGTGGTATTCAAATGGTCGCTGATTGGTATGATGGTTTGACGCTGGCAACCGAGTGGCGTCCGGCCACCGAAGGCGTGGTTGCGCGCTACCGGCTGACGCTCACCAACGATACGGGCGAGGCGCTGCGCGATTTCCGGCTCGGCATTTCCGGGCCGGCGCGGGTCAGCGACGATGCCGAGATCGTTGGCGCCAAAGTGGTGACCCAGATCTCGAACTTCTGCGAACTGGCGCCCGAACGCGGCTTCGTGCTCGCCCCCGGCGCCAGCTGGACCGTCGACGTGCTGAAGCTCGACTATCCGATCCGCCACTGGACCGACGGCGCCACCACTGGCTTCCTCATTCTGGGCGACGGAACCCCGCGTTCTCTGCGCACCGTGCCGACCCGGCGCGAAGGCAGTGACACGGTGCAGAAGAAAGGCACCGCCATTTACGAGGTGCCCAAGCACCCGCCGGTGCCGGTGTCGATTGTCCCCTGGCCGCGGCAGGTCGCCGTCTCCGGCCGCCGCACCGCGCCGGCGGGGCTGGCACCGATCCCTTCGACGGTCGGCAAGGCCGCAGCCGCGGCTTTCGGCAAGCTGACCGACAAGCTGTTCCCCGGTGAAGGGCTCCTCCGTCCTGCCCATGAGGGTGGCTTTCCGGTTGAGCTGGCGGCCGGCGCCGGCGGCAAGGAAGGCTATGCCATCGAGTTCTCGGCCGACCGCGCCCGCGTCATCGCCGAAACCGAAACCGGCCTGCTCTATGGTCTCATCACGCTGGGCCAGATCCTGCGCGGCGCCCGCCTCCATCTGCGCCAGCTCAACTTCCCGACCAGTGGCCGCATCGAGGATGCGCCAGTGATGGCGTGGCGCGGCAGCCATCTCGATGTCGCCCGCCGCTACTACGCCAGGGACGAGGTCGAACGCTTCATCGCCATTCTCGCCTGGAACAAGCTCAACGTGCTGCACTGGCACCTCAGCGACGACGAGTCCTGGCGGGTCGAGATCGACGCATACCCGCAGCTCACCGGCAAAGGCGCCTGGCGCGGCTACGGCATGCCCGTGCCGCCTTTGCTCGGCTCGGGGCCGGAGCGCACCGGAGGCTACTATTCCAAGGCCGATATTCGAGCCATCGTCGGCTTCGCCACCGGGGTCGGCGTCGACGTGGTGCCCGAGATCGACATGCCGGGCCATTGCTACGCGCTGCTGCAGGCCATCCCGGCTTTGCGCGACCCGGGCGAGAATGCGCCGTATTTCTCGATCCAGAGCTTCCCCAACAACTGCCTCAACCCGGGGGTCGAGGCCACCTATGGCGTGGTCGAGACGATCCTTGCCGAGATGGCCGAACTCTTCCCCTCGCGCTATTTCCACGTCGGCGCCGACGAGGTGCCGCATGACGCCTGGGAGAGCTCCCCCGCCGCGCGCGCGCTTTCCGCCAAGCTCGGCACCACCGGCACCGCTCCGCTGCAGGCGCATTTCCTGCAGCGCCTCCAGGCGTTTCTCACCTCGAAAGGCAAGATCACCGGCGCCTGGGAAGAGGCGGCACTGGGCGGCGGCATCGACAAGGCCAGTTCCTACCTCGTCGGCTGGAAGGACACCGCCATCAGCCAGAATCTCGCTGCCGAGGGCTACGATGTCGTCGTCGCCCCGGCGCAGGCCTACTATCTCGATATGGCGAACTCCGAGGATTGGCATGAGTGCGGCGCTGCCTGGGCCGGCTGGTCGTCGCCCGAAAAGAGCTATGGCTTCGAGCCCACCGCCGGCTGGACCGAGGCCGAGCGCGGCCACCTGCTCGGCATCCAGGCCTGCATCTGGTCCGAGCCGATGACCGACCGCGCCGTGTTCGATCGGCTGGTGTTCCCGCGGCTGTCGGCCATCGCCGAAACCGGCTGGAGTTCCAATCGCGATTTCAATCGCTTCAAGGCGCTGGTCGGCCTGATGCCGAACCTTTACGGTCGCTACGAAGGATTCTGAGCGAAGGACCATTGGGACCATGGGCGATCTGTTGGTCCGGCTGTATGACCTGCCGGACATTGCCTCCGAAGCCAAGGTGCAGGCGGCGGGCATCACCGTCCGCCGCGCCCTGCCGCCCGAGCGTCATGTGGTCACTGCGTGGGTCGGGCGGCATTTCAGCCCGTTCTGGGTGTCCGAGGTCGAGGCGGCGATGAGCCATTTGCCGGTCACCTGCTGGATCGCCATCAAGGACAACCAACTGCTCGGCTTCGCTTGCCACGACGCCACCGCCAAGGGCTTCTTCGGCCCCACCGGGGTCGACGAGGCGGCGCGCGGGCAGGGCATCGGCGAGGCCCTGCTGATCGCAACCCTCCGCGGCATGCGCGAGGCGGGCTATGCCTACGCCGTCATCGGCGGTGCCGGGCCGGTCGAGTTCTACCAGAAGCGGCTCGACGCCATGGTGATCCCAAAGTCGGAGCCCGGCATCTATGCGGGGATGCTGCGTCCGCCCAAGTCGACGTGAATCGCACTACGCAACTAACCTGCTATTTACTCGCTGGCACTAGGCTCTGAACTTCCATCCCCTCAGGATTTCCGGAACTCCCGCGTCGTGCCCAAGACCGGAAACACCGCTGCGCCGTCGTCCGACCCGGGTACCGCCGCGCCGGCGGACGATGCGGCGAGACTCAAGCTCAGCCGCTCGCTGAGCTCGACGCGCAGCAAGCTGCGCGCCCAGGAACTGCACCTGCGCGCCATCCTCGACAATCTGGCGCATGGCATTTCGCTCTATGATCGTCACGGCCGGCTGGTGCTGTGCAACCGGCAGTTCCTTGATATCTATCGGCTGCCGCCGGCACTGGGTAAGCGCGGCACGACCTTCCGTCAGATTCTCGAGGCCCGCGTCGCCGGTAATACCCATGTCGGCGACGATGTCGAAGGTTATGTCGCCGACCGGCTGAGCGCCGTGCACGAGCAGCGCACCCTGGGCGGTATCCACCGGCTCAACTCGGGGCAGGTGATTTCGATGACCCACCAGCCCATCGAAGATGGCGGCTGGATCTCGACCCACAAGGATGTGACCGAACTGCACAACATGCAGGCCGAGCTCACCCACCTCGCCTATCACGACGCGCTGACCGGCCTGCCCAACCGCACGCTGTTCTACCGGCGGGTCGGCAACGCGTTTCGTGATGTCGGCAGGGCCAGCGGCTTTGCTGTGCTCTGCCTCGATCTCGATGGCTTCAAGGCCATCAACGACACCCTGGGCCACGCCGCGGGCGATGCGCTGCTCAAGCAGTTCGCCGGTCGGCTCGGTGGCTGCCTCGGGCCGATGGACAGCGCCGCGCGGATGGGTGGCGACGAGTTCGCCGTGCTGCATCGTGGGGGCGACGCCGAGAGCGCGCTCGACCTCGCCGCCAGCATCTGTGCCGCCACCGTCGCGCCTTACGATCTCGACGGCCAGGTGGTGACCATCGCGGTGGGAATCGGCATCGCCGTCGCCGGCACCGACGGCAGCGAGCCAGACGAACTGCTGCACAATGCCGACGTGGCGCTCTATGCTGCCAAGCGCGACAGCCACGGCTCCATCCGGTGTTTTGAGCCCGCGCTCAACCGCATCGGCGTCGATCGCCGCCGGCTCGAGGCCGACCTGCGGCGCGCCATCGAGTTCGGCGAGTTCGAGCTGCACTTCCAACCCATCCTCAACCTCCGCACCCACGCCTTTTCGGGCTTCGAGGCGTTGCTGCGCTGGCAGCATCCGGAGCGTGGCCTGGTGCCGCCCTGCGACTTCATCCCGGTCGCCGAGGAAACCGGGCTGATCGTGCCGATCGGCGATTGGGTGATCCGCGAGGCGCTTGCCGAAGCGGCGCGCTGGCCAGGCGAGTTGAAGATCGCCGTCAACGTCTCCTCGGTGCAACTGGTCCGCGGCAGCCTCGTCACCACCCTGGTGCAGGCGCTGGCTGCCTCCGGCATCGCCCACGAACGGGTCGAGATCGAGATCACCGAGTCGGTGTTCCTCGAAAATTCCGAACAGAGCCTCGAGACCCTGCGCCAGTTGCGCGGGCTGGGCCTCCGCATCGCACTCGACGACTTCGGCACCGGCTTTTCGGCGCTCGGCTATCTGCTGGCCTTCCCGTTCGACAAGATCAAGATCGACGGCACGTTCATCAAGGCGCTCGACAGCGCCGAGGGCGCCGAAACCATCGTTGCCGCGGTGGCCGATATCGGCGCCCGGCTGATGATGGCGACCACCGCCGAGGGCATCGAAACCGCCGAGCAATTGCGCGGCGTCCATGCTGCCGGCTACACCGAGGCGCAGGGCTACCTGATCTCCCGCCCGATGACCCGCGACGCTGTCCGCCGCCTGGTCTTCGCCTCCGACGCCATGCCCGAAGCCCCGCTCGACCAGCGCGAAGCGGGGTAGGCACGTCATCGCCGGCCGTGCCACACCGCCCCCTCGCCCCTCTGGGGAGAGGGCTGGGGTGAGGGGCGCCAAGCGCGCCGGCATGGGGTGTTGGTCGGCATGTAATATCAGCCGCTCGCCCAGTGCGCTTGGCTACCCCTCACCCTGACCCTCTCCCTTCAGGGGCGAGGGACGCAAGGCCACTCCTGCCCGAGCCCGACCCGCCCGCCCGTCACCTCACCGTCACCAATCCGTCACAGCAGCTTCGCCTGTCGGGTGCACGGCTTCTCGATATTTCAGGAGCGTCACCATGACCGATCGTTTGAAATCCCGCGCGCGCCCGACGCGCCGCCAGTCGTTCACCACCAAATATTCCGACCTGATGGCCGAGGGCTATTCGCGCCGCACCGTGCTGAAGGGGCTGCTTGCCGGCACGGCGCTCGCTACCGCCGGCCTCGGCTTCAGCCGCGCCGCTGCCGCCACCAACTCGCCCTCGAGCCTCACCTTCCCCGAGCTCGGCCGCGTCACCGACAAGACCGACCATTGGCCGGAAGGCTACTCGCGCCAGATTCTCCTCAAGTGGGGCGACAAGCTGTTCGCCGACAGCCCGGCCTTTGACGTGGGGAGCCTCGATGGCGCCGCCGCCGAAAAGCAGTTTGGCTACAACAACGACTTCACCGCATTCCTGTCGTTGCCGCAGGGCAGCCAATCGAACGATCACGGCCTGCTCGTCGTCAACCATGAGTATGCCACGCCCTACCTGATGTTCCCCGGCCTGACCGATGAGAATTACCGCGACAAGCTGACTGATGCGCAGATCCGCGCCGTCGCTGCTTCCACCGGCATCTCCGTCGTCGAGGTCAAAAAGACCGGCACCGAGTGGCAGGTCGTCACCGATGGCCAGTACAACCGCCGCGTCCATATGGGCACCGAGATGCGGCTCAGCGGTCCCGCCGCCGGCGACGATCGGCTGAAGACCAGCATCGACCCCACCGGCACCATCGTCTTCGGCTCGATCTCCAACTGCTCGGGCGGCATCACCCCCTGGGGCACCATGCTCTCGGGCGAAGAAGGCGGCATGGATATCTTTGCCGGCGACTACACGACGCTCCCCGACCAGGACCTGGTCGAGCGCCAGGGCTGGGACGAAGAGGAGAATGACGGCTACGCGCTGGGCCGGGTCGAGCCTCGCCTGAAGTTCGAGAACGAACCCAACGAGTGGCTGAAGTTCGACTGGGTGGTCGAGATCGACCCGTTCGATCCGACGGCAAAGCCGGTGAAGCGCACCGCGCTCGGCCGTTTCACGCACGAGGGCGCCCAGGTCGCGGTGGCCCCCGATGGCCGCGTCGTCCTCTACATGGGCGACGATGACGACTTCGAGTACCTCTACAAGTTCGTGACGTCCAAACCCTGGAATCCAACCGACCGCGCCGCCAATAAGGACCTGCTCGACGAGGGCACGCTCTACACCGCCCGCTTCGATGCCGACGGCAAGCTCAGCTGGCTGCCGCTGGTGCAGGGGCAGGGTCCGCTCACTCCCGAGAACGGCTTCAACACCCAGGCCGACGTGGTGCTGCGCACCCGCATGGCCGCCGACCTGCTCGGCGCCACCCCGATGGATGCGCCCGAGGGTTTTGTGCCGCACCCCAAGACCGGTCGGGTCTATATCGCCATGACCGAAAACGAGGATCGCCTGCCGGCCGGCGAAGGCGAGGCGGGCGAGCAGGTCAACGTCGCCAATACCCGCGCCCCCAACCCCGATGGGCACATCCTCGAGATCACTCCGCCGGGCGCTCCGGACGCTCCCGATCATGCCGCGACCGACTACACCTGGGATGCCTTCATTCTTTGCGGCGACCCCACCGATCCGGCCTCGCACGCCCTCTGCCACCCCGAAACCTCGGCCATTGGGTGGTTCACCGACCCCGACAACCTGTCGATCGATCCCGCCGGCCGCCTCTGGGTCACCACCGATGGCCCGCCCGATGCCGGGTTCAACGACGCGCTCTATGCCGTCGACACCGAAGGCGACGGCAAGGCGCTGCCGAAACTGTTCTACTCGCCGCCGGTCGGCTCGGAAGTCTGCTCGCCCGCCTTCACCCCTGATGGCAAGACCATGTTCCTCTCCATCCAGCACCCGGGCGAACTCCGCCTCGAGGACGGCGAGGATGCCACCTCGATCGCCGACGCCGGCACCAACTGGCCGGACTATGTCGACGGCCAGGGGCCGCGTCCGTCACTGGTGGTGATCAGCAAGGACGATGGCGGGGTGATCGGCAGCTGAGGGCGGCGTACTGAAGCGGGTGGCGTACTGAAACAGACTGCCCCCTCCCGGCCTCCCCCATAAAGGGGGAGGTGAAGAGTCGAGGCTCTGTCCTCTATCGTGCCAAACACACCGGCAGGGCACCTCCCCCTTTATGGGGGAGGATGGGAGGGGGCCGTCTCTCTCAGTCAGCAAAAACAAAAAAGGCGGGGATCGCTCCCCGCCTTCGTCACTCTCCGTGACCGCTGCTTACTTCAGCGCGTCGGTAATCACAGTGGTGTAGGCGCCTTCCGGGGCCTTGCTGATGATCTTCTGGTCGACCAGAGCCTTGATGGTGCGCTCATAGGCGGCCATGTCGAGCGCCGGGTCGGTGGCGTCGACGAGCTTCGAAACCTCGCCAACCATGTAGCGCTGGTGCTTCAGTTCGGCCGCGCCGGTATCGTCGGAGTCGACGACGATCTGCGCCGCCTCATCGGGGTTGTCGAGCGCGTACTGCCAGCCCTTCATCGAGGCCTTCACGAAGCGGGTATAGGCGTCGACCTTGGCCGCATCCTGCAGCGTCGGCTCCATGACGTAGAGGCCGTCCTCGAGCAGGTCGTTGCCCATCTCGGTATAGTTGAAGATGGTGAGGTTTTCCGGGCCATAGCCGGCGTCGAGCGCCTGGCCGTACTCGTTATAGGTCATCACCGAGATGCAGTCGGCCTGCTTCTGGATCATCGGCTGGATATCGAAGGATTGCTGCAGCACCTTCACGTCGCCGCCCTCGGCCGTCGACAGGCCTTCCTTGTTCATCCAGGCGAAGAACGGATATTCGTTGCCGAAGAACCAGACGCCCAGCGTCTTGCCCTTGAAATCGGCGACGGTGTTGATGTTGTTTTCCTTGGGGCAGATCAGCTCGAGGCCGGAGCGCTTGAACGGCTGCGCGATGTTGACCAGCGGCACGCCCTTGTCGCGGGCCGCGGCTGCGCCGCCCATCCAGTCGACGATGATGTCGGCGCCACCGCCGGCAATCACCTGCTCCGGCGCCACGTTCGGCCCGCCCGGCAGGATCGTTACGTCGAGCTTCTCGTCGGTGTAGTAGCCCTTCGCCTTGGCGACGATATAGCCGGCGAACTGCGCCTGCGTCACCCACTTCAGCTGCAGCGTCAGCTTGTCCTGCGCCATTGCGGTGGTCGCGGTAAGCGCCATCGCGCCCGCGGCCAATGCAAGAAGAAGTTTCTTCATTGTCGTTTCCCTTACCCCTGTTACGCCCGGCCACCACGGCCAGGCGGACGTTATGCCTGCCACCTCGGCCAGGCTGACTTTTGGTCCGCCCACCTCGGCCAGGCGGACTTCATGTCCGCCCACCTCGGACCGACGGATGCCAGAAGGTCACCGCGCGCTCGATGAGCGCGATGACCCCATAGAAGGCAGACCCTGCAACCGCCGCCACAGCGATTTCTGCCCAGACCAGGTCGATATTGAGCTTGCCGACCTCGGTCGATATCCGGAAGCCCATTCCCACGATGGGCGTCCCGAAGAATTCCGCCACGATTGCGCCGATCAGCGCCAGAGTCGAGTTGATCTTCAAGGCGTTGAAGATGAACGGCGCGGCGGCCGGAAGGCGCAGCTTGAACAGCGTCTCCCAGTAGTTTGCAGCATAGGTGCGCATCAGGTCGCGTTCGATCATTGACGAGGCGTTCAGCCCGGCGACGGTGTTCACCAGCATCGGGAAGAACGTCATCGCCACGACCACGGCGGCTTTGCTCGGCCAGTCGAACCCGAACCACATCACCATGATCGGCGCGATGCCGATGATCGGCAGCGCCGAGACGAAATTGCCGATCGGCAGCAGCCCGCGTTTGAGGAACGGCGAGCGGTCGACGAGGATCGCGACAATGAAACCAGAGCCACAGCCGAGCGCAAAGCCGGCCAGCACCGCCTTGAAGGTCTGGACGAAATCGGCCGCCAGCGTCGGCACCGAGGCGGTGAGCCGGGCCCAGATCATGCTCGGTGGCGGCAGCAGCACCTGCGGCACGTTCGCCCCACGGGTAATGGCTTCCCAGGCCACCAGCACCGCGACGCCGAACGCCACCGGCACCAGCCAGCCGAACAGCCTGTCATTGGCTTTGCCGCGGCGGATATCGGCGGAGAGCTGCTCGGCGAACAGCCAGCATAACAGCCAGCTGAGCACCAGCAGCGCCCAGAAGCCGGCGAGCGCACTATCCATCGGTTCGACCCAGACGATCAGCAGGACGCAGCCTGCTGCCGCCAGCGCGCCGATTGCCAGTGTCGGCGCGCGCAGCCGGAAGGCGCCGATCGCCAGCACCGTCGCAACGAGGAAGATCAGTGTCGGCACGCTGGTCCACGCGGCGACCGGTACACCGCCGAAATTGCCGGTCGGCAGCACCAGCGCCAGCAGGGCAAACAGCAGCGCCGCGACAGCGAGAATGCGTTGCAGCCGGCTCATGCCCGCACCCCCATCCGCCGGTTGGCAAGCTTTTCGCCCCAGCCCACGAGGATCACGAGGATCGCGGCGAGTGCCGCGGCGATGAACAAGGCCGCCCAGATCTGGATCGTCTGGCCGTTATAGGAACCGGTGAGCAACCGCACGCCGAGCCCGCCGCCGGCATTGTTGCTGAGTTCGCCCACCACGGCGCCGATCAGCGAAATGGCGATGCCGACCTTCATCGAGGCGAACAGAAACGGGATCGAAGCCGGCCAGCGGAGCTTCATGAAGACCTGCAGCGGCGAGGCATTGTAGGTGCGCATCAGGTCGAGCTGGATCGCTTCGGGCGTCCTCAACCCCTTCACCATGCCGACCACGACCGGGAAGAAGCTCAGATACATCGAGATCAGCGCCTTGGGCACCATGCCGGTGACGCCCACCGCCCCCAGCCCCACCACCACCATCGGTGCGATGGCGAGGATCGGCACCGTCTGGCTGGCGATGATCCATGGCATCAGCGAACGGTCGGAGGCGTTGTTGTGAACAATCGCCACCGCCAGCAGCACCCCCAGGAGCGTCCCCAAGGCAAAGCCGAGCAGCGTGGCGCCGAGCGTAATTCCGGCATGAAAGGCCAGCGAGCGGGGGGCCGTGATGGCGGCGCCGAACAGCCCGGTCCAGATCGCGCCCACCACCTGGTGTGGCGCCGGCAGTACCGGCTTGTCCTGCCCGAAGGTCTGGAGTGCGAACTCGGTAAAGGGAACGTCGGTCAGGTTGGCGCGTCCGTTCAGGGTGTTCTGCCATGGCGCATTCATCACAATCGCCATCGCGTACCAAAACAAGACGATTGCCAGCAGCACGATCAGCACCGGACCAGTCTTGCCCCCCATCAGCCCCCGCATCGGCTACTCCTCGTACGAGTGGCCGGCGCGCAGGCCGTCGCGGACACGCGCTGCGAGCTGCAGGAATTCCGGCGTCTCGCGGATTTCGAGCGGTCGTTCGCCACGGGGCAGGGTGCTGTCGATGATGTCGGTGACCCGGCCGGGCCGCGGGCTCATCACCACGATCTTGGTCGAGAGATACACCGCCTCGGGGATCGAATGGGTGACGAAGGCGATGGTCTTCCGCGTCGCCGCCCAGAGCTTCAGGAGCTCCGAGTTGAGATGGTCGCGGACGATCTCGTCGAGCGCCCCGAACGGTTCGTCCATCAGCAACAGGTCCGCATCGAACGCCAGGGCCCGGGCGATCGAAGCGCGCTGCTGCATGCCGCCACTGAGCTGCCAGGGAAACTTCTTTTCGAACCCCTCGAGGTTCACCAGCTCCAGCGACTTCCTGATCCGGGCCTTCCGGTCGGCATCGCCATACCCCATGATTTCGAGCGGCAGCGCCACATTGCTCTCGATCGAGCGCCACGGAAACAGCGCCGGCGCCTGGAACACGTAGCCATAGGAGCGGTTGACCCGGGCATCGGCCGGCGAGGTGCCGTTGACGGTGATGGTCCCCGAGGTCGGCTGCTCCAGGTCGGCGATCACCCTGAGGAAAGTGGTCTTGCCGCAGCCCGAGGGGCCGATGAAGGAAACGAACTCGCCTCGGCTGATGCTCAGGTTGACGTCCGACAGCGCCACCACGTCGCCATCACTCGTCTTGAAAGTCAGGCCGAGACCCTTGGCCTCGACCACGCTCTGCGATTTGCCCCCGTCAGTCGTCAAACCCTCAAACCCCCGTCGCCGGAATACCGGTGCGTTCCACCTTGCGCGGCGCCGTGATCTCTTTCCACGTCGAAAGCGCCCGGTTCACCGGGTTCTTCGCTTCTCGCGCCACGAACTCACCGTGCCCCTGTTCGGTGCTGATCGTGTCCTCGGTCACCGCCACCTGCCCACGCGTCAGCGTGAAGCGCGGCAGCCCTTCGACCTCGATGCCCTCGAACACATTGTAGTCGATCGCCGACTGTTGCTTTGCCGCGCTGATCGTTTTCTTGCGCTTGGGATCCCACACCACGAGGTCGGCATCCGCTCCGACGAGGATGGCGCCCTTCTTGGGATACATGTTGAGAATCTTGGCGATGTTGGTCGAGGTCACCGCGACGAACTCGTTCATCGTCAGCCGGCCGGTCTTGACGCCCTTGGTCCACAGCACCGGCATGCGGTCCTCGAGCCCGCCGGTACCGTTGGGGATCTTGGCGAAGTTGCCGATGCCGTTGCGCTTCTGCGCCGTGGTGAAGGCGCAGTGATCAGTCGCCACCACCTGCAGCGAGCCCGAGGCGAGCCCGGCCCACAGCGAATCCTGGTGCTGCTTGTTGCGGAATGGCGGGCTCATTACCCGGCGCGCCGCATAATCCCAGTCGCGGTTGAAATACTCGCTCTCGTCGAGCACCAGGTGCTGGATCAACGGCTCGCCATAGACACGTTTCCCCGCCTGCCGGGCCCGGCGGATCGCCTCATGCGCCTGTTCGCACGAGGTGTGGACGATATAGACCGGCACCCCTGCCATATCGGCGATCATGATCGCCCGGTTGGTCGCCTCGCCCTCCACCTCGGGCGGCCGCGAATAGGCATGCGCCTCCGGCCCGTTATTGCCCGCAGCGAGAAGCTTGGCCGTCATCTGCGCCACCACGTCGCCGTTCTCGGCATGAACGAGCGGCAGGGCGCCGAGGTCGGCGCAGCGCTGGAACGACGAGAACATCTCGTCGTCATCCACCATCAGGGCGCCCTTATAGGCCATGAAGTGCTTGAACGAGGTAATGCCGCGATCGACCACATCGGCCATCTCGTTGAACACCTGCTCGCCCCACCAGGTGATCGCCATGTGGAACGAGTAGTCGCAACTGGCCTTCGAGGTCTTGTTGTCCCACATCTGCAAGGCTTCGA